>WSSedL1CaDRAFT_10000524_pt1 | contig 26940 bp, 19 predicted proteins | sample WetSurSL1Cattail_FD_9464 | JGI IMG/M metagenome (IMG submission 9464)
TCCGCCTATGGCTAGCGGCGCTGCCAGCTGCAGGGACAGCCTGAGGCTGTCCGCCTCACCAATGTCCATTCCGATAGCCAACGGATAGGCCAGTTCATCTATTTCACGTGCATCATAACAACCGGTTAATAAAAATGTGCCCGATAGAATTATAAGAATGGCAATCAACCTGAATAGAAGCCTTAACTGTTTCATCCGTCAGCATCCTCCTTTTTCGCATGCTTTCTCAAGTTTGCAGCGATCAGGATCACACCTGTAAACACAAAAGTCACAAGCCATGCAGTTTTACTGAAGAATTGAGTATTCATGCTGACAACCGTCATCAGGTTTGGGGGTATGAAAGCTGCGCTGAATACCATAATTCCAAATGGTAGAATCAATGGGCGCATATACTTGAGCCCTGCTGTCTTTGCAAAAGTATAGACCATAAAATAGAAAACAGCCGTCAAATAAATGAAAGCAGCCATTGCCCATATAAATACAAAGATCGCTTCAATTCTCTGAAAGAACCTTCCAAGATAGATAAGCCTCGATAATTGGTATATCGGTAAAATTGATTCCAGGTTGCTTGGGTATGGAAATGTCAGTATATACGCAAGTGAACCTGCGATAAGGAAAAATGAACTAAAACCGATTGCGGCATAACCAACCGTTTTTACATTTTTATGACTCCCTAAAAACGGCGGAAGTAAAAATAAAATCAGTAGTTCGCCAAATGCAGAAACCTTGAAAAATCCAATGCCGAATAGTTCATAAGCCCCATTACCCAGGATTGGCAAGACATTGGTCAAGTCCATCTTCGGTATCACTCCAAGTAAAATGAGGAGAAACCCGCTCGCTATGACCGGTACAATGATGGCATGGTAGCGCATGATCGATTCGATCCCGAGAAAACTGCCTGCAATAATTCCTGCAATAAAAATCATCATGATGTAACTAATCGGAGAAGATGGCAGTGCAACAACCTTCATATCCTCTGAGAATTCTCTTAGAACTGTTGCCGCCAGATAAAATAAAGTAATAGTAACGACAAGACCGGCTATCATCTTTACCGGCTTTCCCCCTACAAATTCTGCAATATCTATCAGGTCTTTTCCTTCAAACCTTCCAAGAAATCTTATTAGAATAATATACAGGATTAATGAAATAAGGCTAATATATATTGTAAGTATCCAGCCTGCAGTTCCTGCATCCTCTACCGTCATCCTGGCAAAGTAAAGGAAAATCTTGGTACATATTAAGTTTATCAGCAAAGTCACAGCTTCCCATCTTCCGAAGCAAATCCTGTTTTGCATCTTCACTTTTTCAAGTCTCCCTGTTAACGTCTATTCCGTCCTATTTTCCAACCCATGCTATATTTTTCCTGTTTTAATATCTTTTTAGTATTGAGGTAATCAGGCCTGTGCTCCATTTTCCATTCCGGCGCCTTAAAAACTACACCACGTGCAATGTCTGAGGTCTTTGGACCTAACGGTGACATAAATGGTACACCGAAGGATTTAAGGCTTGTGGACCATAATCCAAGTATGAATAACCCTGCTGTTATACCAAGAAAACCTGCCAAAGCACTCAATGCAATAAACGCAAAGCGCATGATTCTTATCGAATACCCAAGTGAATAATTAGGGATTGCAAAAGATCCTATCCCTGTAACGGAAACAACAATAATTAAAATTGGGCTGACAATATTTGCAGCAACAGCAGCTTGACCAAGAATAAGCGCACCAATAATGCCCAATGTCGGCCCGATCGGTCCGGGAACCCTTATCCCGGCTTCACGGATCAATTCGAAAGATAGTTCCATTAGAAGCAGTTCAACCAGGGAAGGAAACGGTACCTTTTCTCTTGAAGCCTCTATTGCAAGCAATAGATCTGTAGGTATCATTTCCTGATGATAGCTGGTTATCGCAAGATAGATGCCCGGAAGCAGAAGTGCCATGAAGAGTGCGATCAAACGAATACACCTCAGGAGATTCCCATATGGATACCTGATATATGCATCCTCGCCTGAATGCATCAATTCGTAAGCTGTTGTGGGAACAACAAGCACATTCGGCGAGCCGCTGACAATGATCGCCACCCTGCCGTTGGCAAGCATTTCCGAAACGTAATCAGGTCTTTCTGTTGCCAATACCTGTGGGGATGGGTAAACCGTACTGTCTTCGATCAACTGCTCCAGTTCACCTGAGTCAAGCATATAGTCCACCTTGACGCTTTCAAGCCTTCGTTTTACCTCATCTACCAGCCTGTCATTTGCTATATCCTTTATATAAAGCATGGAACACGGAGTCTTACTGACTTTTCCGACAGATATATCCTGAACGATCAGATCCTCATCTTTAAGTCTTTTACGTATTTGTGCACTGTTGGTTCTTAATACTTCATTAAAGGCTTCCTGCGGTCCTCTGATCACAATTTCATTATTCGGCTTTTCAATACCCCTGTGTTCCCAGCCTTTTACATCAGCCGCAAATGCAACATGCACTCCGTCGGCAAAAAGTCCACAGCCCCCGAAATTAATTTCATCTACAACATTTCTGTAGCCTTGTTCTATTTTAACCTGGCAATGCGGCATCAGCTGCCTGGCGATATAATCCTCGAGATTATCCTCTTCCTTTAGTTCCATCCCGGACATAACCATCAGTGGTGTCAGAATATAGTTGTTTATTATTTCCCTGTCAGTCATTCCGTCAAAGAAAATAATAAAGGCTTTTACGGGCTTCCCTCTGAAGTTAATATCGAATTCCCGCAAGAAAATGTCGCCGTTCACAGGGATGCTGTAAACCTTTTTCATGTGGTCAAGATTTTCCTTGACATTGTTGCTGATCATGTCGGAAAGCTTTGGATCCTTTTCACTCTCCGCTTCTTTCACTTCAATCTCGTGATCCATCCTTTCAGAGCCTTTGTTTTCATCTTTTTCGTCATTTCCATCCGAATCCATTTTTTTGAGAATGAATTCTTCGCTCTTTTCAGGCTCCTTAAACAGTATCAGCCTCTTGAATAAACCTCTGTCATTTGACAATACCAGCACCCTCCTGAATCTACTATAGTTTTATATTGCTGACATCTCCTTTACCAAGCTTCACAAGATATACTTCCCATTTTCTGGATCCCAGCAGCTTTGCAAAATCCTTGTCGAAGACCGAGAAGTCAAATCGGTACTTTCCTTTTATTGCGCTGCCTGTATCCATAGCAACCGTATATCCTAATCCTTTTATATAAAATACCGTGCCGAACGGCCAATAGCGATTGTCAATTGCTATTGAAACCCCAGGCATGATAGCCTTGCCAGACTTTGTTATTCCCTTGTCGTTGCCGCATTCTTCCTTACTGGGTGTATATGCAGTTCCAAGGAATTTCCCGATATATTTACCCCGATTGATCGTATTTCTGGCATTCAGACCATCAAACAAGGAATAATTCTGAGGCTTGACTCCTGCTGAAGCAGCTGTTTTCAAGGAATTCTGAAGTGCTACATTATCATCCGTAAGATTTTTATTCTGCTTTGAAAGTTCACTATTCTGCTTTTTAAGTGCATCCAACTGCATGCCTAGATCATTGCTTCCACGTGACGCCTTTCCATAGTCCTCTTTCAATTTCCTGTTCGCATCCGATAAACTCCGTAATTTTTCATTCAGTACGGTATCTGCACCGACAAGTTCCTGTCTTTCCTTAATTTCATCTTTTATTACTTCATAAGCGGATACAAGATCACTCTGCATCTGCTTGTATGAGCCTAGAAGAATATAGTTATTCACACATAAAAATACAACTACCAAAAACATTATCACAACTGCCCAAATAAAATTACCTGCTTTTTTATTTTCTGTTTTTTCATACATATTATCATCTTGAGGCTGAACGCTTTCTGACGCTTCAAACCCCGTCATAAGAAAACCTCCCTAAATAAAAAAATGGTTATCTACTGCCTTGCCGCCATAAATTCCATATTATGGACATCTATATTATCATCCATTTTTCGACCCTTTATTCATGTGGTTATTTTTACAAGGCTGCGAATTGCTCAAAAAGTACCTGATTTTCGGATACAAATCTAGTTTGTCAATTGCGAATTTAATGATATAATTTATAATGATTAGGGCAAAGTTCTTGTATGAAAAAATTAAGAAAACTAAAAAGAATCATTTTATTTCATAAAACGCTCATGTTAGTTCTCTTCATCGCCCTAGTATTACATACCTGATTTAAAAATATTTTAGTACCATATTGAAGCACTTTGCATTTGGCAATTTTACAATATTAATTATTGCACATAGCGAAGTTATATTTGTAAGGGAGGTTAAAGACATGCTTTCCATCGCGATTCTTGATGATGATATGAATGTACTTGAAGAATACGAGAGAACTATTCCATCCTGGTTAAAAAGAAATAATATTCAAGGCAAAATAATCACTGCTACAACTGATTACAAACAGTTTATCAGGGAAATCAGGGATCAACAGGCAAATGTCTGCATACTTGATGTAAATTTACGAACGGAAGTTAATGGTGTTACAATTGCTCGCCTGATCAGGAAAGAAAATATTAGAATAGAGATTATTTTTTGTACAGGATTCCTTGAATATATGCCCCAGGCCTTTGATGTACAAGCTTATAATTTCGTTCCCAAGTCAAACAATTCACAGCTTGAACATTGCCTGGTCAAATTGGCAAATGATATCATAAAAAGAGAGGTCGGAATGAAAACGCTTGAAATCAAATATGGATCTCGAGTTTACTATGTTCCTCACAATGAAATTGTTTATATTCAACGAATTTGTGGTAAGACAATTATAAATTGTACCGATAAAATACTTGAAATCTATGACAGCCTTGAATCTATCACAGACAAATTGAGCAATCCGATATTCAAGCAGTGTCACCGATCAACTATAGTAAATATTGAATTCATTGACTTTGTGGATATAAAGCAGAAGTATATTTCATTAAGAAATGGCTGCAAATGTGAACTAGGCCCTAAATATCACGAAATGTTTAAATCAAAAATTGAATGGAGTGACGATTGTGCAGTTTAATATAATGCTGATAAATATGATATTTGCTATGGTCACCGGTTACCTTGTTATAATAGTATTGGGATTCTTTGAGATAAAAATCAACTTTCATAGGTTGCCCTTATTTATACTGATATTTGGCTTTATAAATGGAATGCTTTCATCAATTACATCCTCTCTTGGGATGGTTATAGCCACAATCAGGCCGCTCTTTATTATGTGTATAAGCATTTTGCTTATAAAGTTCCTGTTAAAAATTAAACTTTCCATCTCAGCCCTGTCCTTTCTTTTAGTATTTGTTGGATTTGGTGTAGGAAATGCCTTGGCTGGTTGGATTATCATACTTTTCAATAAGGATACTACCGTAAATCAGCTCATCAGTGATCCATTTTTATTTACTCTTACAAATATAATAACAGTAATCATTTCTGTAGCCATAATTTTTCTAATTAGGTCTATGTATGGTTTTTTAATGTTGATAAAGGATTCAAAGGAATTGATTTTCGCATTGATTTTTATGTGTATTATACTTTCTGCAAACGCCGGACTTTATTATTATGTCGGGGTATATAATTCTACTGCCTTTTTGGCAATCATAATAATGTCATTAATCTATTCTGCATATGTATTTTTTAATAGTTTTATACTTTATAAAAACGAGTTAAAAAAAGCCGAACAGGAGCAACAAGTGTTTTACAACAAATCTCTGGAGGGAACATTATTTAATCTGCGAAGGTTCAGGCATGATTGGGGTAACAATCTGGCTGTAATAAACACAATGCTAAAAATGAACAAATATGAAGAGGCCAAGATTTATCTGCATGAAATTATTGAATATAATACTACGAGTAATAGTACATTGCTTTATAATATTAAGAATGCCGGATTATTTGGAATAATATCATCAAAACAAGGCTTGGCAATAGATAAAGGTATCGATATAGAAATAAAAGGCATAGGAGAAATTTGCGATATTCCAGGAATTAAAATCAGCGAACTCTGTGAAATCGTTGGCATATTCCTTGATAATGCTCTTGAAGAATCAGAAAAATTAAAAGAGCCGGTAGAATTGAATTATGCTGGTTTTCCAAAGACTATTGAGATCAGTGTAAGGAATAAATGTGAAAATGATATTGATCTGAACCAATTTGGTAAGGAATCAAACAAAGGAATTGACAGAGGAAACGGCCTTAAGATTATTGAACAGATATTAAGCAAATATAAGCATATTAAGAATTTACGGTCATATGAAGTGGAAAGCAAGACTTTCGAACAATTACTAATCATAGAAAAAGGGCTTTAGCCCTTAATCTATCTTTATCAGCGACTTGGGACATTCTCTTTGATGGAAAACCCAACACCAACAACCGAATGCCGATGTAGCCGCAAAGAACAATGTACCTACAAGAGCTACTGAACACAAAAGATATTTCAGTGATCGTTTCATACTGCTTCCTCCTCCCATGCGTATTTATTATTCGTGATTTTATAGATGACCGGTGTCATTAATACACTCACAAGAAAATTGGTGAGCATAATAACGTTAAACCAGATCTGGCCTGCGAACTGCGCTGAAATGTACAAAACAACCATCAGTATAAATCCGGATATCCGCAGCCTTTTACGCTGCTTCTTCGATGCCACGGGCTTTACCGGCATGTCTGCCGGTGCATATAAATAAGCAACTGCAAACGAAAATGGTATAACAATCAAATCAATAATAAGTCTATAATTTGTCAGATATAAAGCCCCCGCTAAAATACCGAAAGTAAACAGGAAATAGGATATAAGACATCCTAAATGAGTTTTGGCATGAATCCCGCCGAGATTCATTCTTAGAAACCCAAATATGCTGATTATTCCCAGGACATACAAAAACACATGAAAGATTGCTGATACTATTAAAAGCAAGGTTATCTTGGATATTTCGGACAGCGCCATATATGCACCGTATTCGATAATTTCTCTTTTTTCCGGCTTGACATCAGGAATAGTTAAATAAATCTGATCTGTAATATAATTACTTATCTTACTAAACATAATATCACCTAAAATAATTATATAATTTTATTGTTGAAAAATACGATATTACTCTAAAAGGGATAATATCTTTATTAAAACAGGCAAAAAGGAAATTCGATGTGAAATTAAATTACATATTTTGCTATATTTGCTCATTGTCTTTTTATTTTTGAACAGCATTGCCGCAAAGATCTGTAAGTATTTCTAAATTTGATCTGCATAAAAACACTGAAAGCTACTTCTCACATTGAAACGGTGGTTTTCAGTGTCTATGATTTACAATCATTTGTTTTTAGGTAAGGCTATTCCTCAATATAGGTATTGAATTGAACCCACAGCAGTTTTGAATTCACATTCTTCTCCATCAGGCTTCCTAACCCGACAAACATTACCGGATTTCGATAAAATGGTTGCCTTAACCAGCGTTCCGTTCTTCCATTCCATATCTACTTCAAATCCCCCCCGCGCTCTCAAGCCCTTTACTGCCCCATCCGGCCAGGCAGCAGGCAATGCAGGCAACAGACTGATTATTCCGTCATGGCTTTGCAGCAGCATCTCTGTGATTCCAGCCGTTCCCCCAAAATTGCCGTCGATCTGAAATGGTGGATGGTTATCGAACAAATTGGATAAGGTTGACTTTTTAAGAAGCTCTTTCAGATTCTCATAGGCTTTTTCTCCATCCTCAAGCCGTGCCCACATATTGATGATCCATGCACGGCTCCAGCCGGTATGGCCTCCTCCGTTGGCAAGCCTTCTCTCAAGAGTGACTCTTGCAGCCTTTGCCCATTCAGGTGTTCGTGCATTTGTGATCCTTCTTCCCGGAACAAGTGCAAAAAGATGGGATATATGCCTGTGTCCGGGTTCGGCTTCATCATAGTCTTCGGACCATTCCTGTATCTGACCGTATTTCCCGATTTCCGGCCTTGGAATTTTTTCAAGAGCAGAGCTGAGTAAGCCTCTGAATTCATTATCCGCTCCAAGCAGTTCTGATGAATTGATACAGTTTGTAAAAAGTTCAAAAATAATCTGACTATCCATAGAAGGTCCCATACAGAGCCTGCCTTTTTCTCCATCCTGCAAAATATAGGTGTTCTCAGGTGATACAGAGGGGCAGGTTACCAGTCGCCCCTTTCCATCTTCCATCAGAAAGTCCAGACAGAATTCTGCGGCTTCCTTCATTACAGGATATGCTTTGCGTAGAAACTCCATATCTCTTCCGAAGTCGAAATGCTCCCATAAATGAAGACAAAGCCAGGCTGCTCCCATTGGCCAGTAGGTTGACGGAACGTACATATCCTGAGGAGCCGTATCGCCCCAGATGTCCGTGTTATGATGTGCTGTAAAGCCTTTGCAGCCATACATGCCTTTTGCTGTTTTGCGTCCGGGCTCACGCATTCTTTCTATAAGATCAAACAGCGGCAGATGGCACTCAGGTAAATTGCAGGTCTCTGCCGGCCAATAATTCATTTGTGTATTTATATTGATCGTATACTTGCAGTCCCAAGGCGGTAAATATTCCTTGTTCCATATCCCTTGCAGGTTAGCCGGTAATGTTCCCGGTCTGCTGCATGAAATCAGCAGATAACGTCCAAATTGAAAATAGGTCACGATGAGACCATTATCTTTTTTGCCTGATTTAAATCTTTCGAGTCTTTCATCCGTTGGTATCAGCTCAAGGTCATTTTCTTCCCCAACGTCCTGCAATTCAAGACTTACACGTTCAAATAGCGATTTATAATTTTCCACATGCCTTTTCAGCAATTCATCATACGAGAATCGGGCAGCTTTGTTCAAAGCCTCCTTGCAGGCTTCTTCCGGACTATCGGATCTGAAGGTTGTTGCTGCCGATAACATAAGCGTTAAGCAATCTGCATCCTCAACCCCAATATGTTCACCTATAGTGCAAACCTTTCCCTTTCCGGCATCTGCAACGGCACGGAGACTTGCGGCAAATCTCAGGCCGCCTTCTCCGCCGCACTCTCCTGTCATGGTGATCGTATCACCATTGGTAGCGGCAACCTTGTCGAAGTATCTGCTTCTCCTCAATAATGCTCTAAAGGATATTTTTTGCTTTCCAACAGCTTTCATTCGGATTACAATGACCTGATCCGGAGCACTAATAAAAATCTCCCTTGTAAAGGTGGCGTCTTCAGTACTATAGGTCACTCCTGCAACAGCCTGTTCCATATCCAGTTCTCTTTTATAAGTAATGATCCTGCCTGGATCATCAAAATGGAGAAGCAAGTCGCCAAGAGGCTGATAATGCCGCTCTGATTCAGGAATACCCGACAAAGCCATGACAGTCAGCTTTTCCGCCTCCTGTATTTTACCCTGAACGATCAAATTACGGATGGTCTTCAAATGAACTGCTGCATCAGGATTATTCCTGTCTCTGGCTCCACCGTACCAAACACTATCTTCATTCAGCTGAATCCGTTCGGAGGCGATACCGCCGAAAACCATCCCCCCCAGCCTTCCATTCCCGAGCGGCAGTGCGTCCTCCCAGCCGCTGTTAAGATCAGCCGGTTTCCTGTACAAAAGTTTCAATGGACTGTTTTGGTGCCTATTCATGCTATCTCCACCCCTTTTCGGCATACTCCAGCAGTTCAGCTGCAGATACTTCATCCATTTCCGGGAAAATAAGAAACAATCCTTCAGTCCCATATCTTTTAACCAATCTTTCTGCTCCCTCGATCCACTCCTTCAGATTCCCGTCATAGAGCTGTATCCACAACGACTTTCCGGAAGCTCTTACCTTATCGTAAATTGGATACCAGCTCTCGCAGCTCCCGTCAGACTGGCCTGCCCCGCATGTCCACTGCAGAGCTTTCAATTCTTCTATTTCCATCAGCGCATCCAGATGTTTGATCGCACCAGGTCCATCCAGATGGTATAAAGAATTGTCCAACAGCTTGCACTGTTTTCGCAACGATTCCTGCACAAAGTCCCTGAACTGTGCTGGTGATATTAAAGCCGAAAAGTCGCATTGAATTTTTGCTGTTTTTCCTCTGCCCCAGATCTGGAAACAGGTATAGCTGCTGCTTCCGTCATCATCCTTAATTAAATCGTAAAGTGCATTATAGTATTTGAAATACAACTCATCCAACCGTTCGACACTTTTCTTTATCCTATCGGGATTGTCCATCATATCGTAAATTAAATCCTGCGGGCCTCTCAGCGCAGCAAGGATATCAAGATTTTCGATAATATCGGGGATATTCACCAGAAAATCATTCGAAGATAATATTTTTGCCCTGCTGATTAAATCCTGATGTTTTCTCCACCAATCGTTATCCGATTTGTACTCCAGTTTACCAAATTCGTCACATTCGTGAATACATTCTTTATACCAAACCGTATCCCATGCAAATTTCGGTTCTCCTCCCAGATATAATGCCAACGAACCCGGCCCCAGGTCAACGCTGAAATTAGGGAATGCTTCAGCCATGAATTTATGTGTCCTGCAGTAATTACGGTATATCGCAGCATTTACCTCAACATCAGTATGGAACTTTTCAGGTGTATCCGGATTTGCTACAGCTTCCAGGGCCTCAAGAGGCTTATTCCTTATAGCCTCAATATGCATTAGCGGCCTTCCGCTGTTCTTACCCTTCCACCACCCGTCAAACCGCTCTTTTGTTTCATCCCAGTTATCTTTATATCTCATATTGCCCTCCTGAAGAATATCAGTTTTTATTTATAGGTAACCTGCTTGCATAAATCATGGCTGCCGGATTAGTTGAGAGTCTTCCCGCCATCTTGATCTGGCTGATGATTATTACCCCTTTCCCCTGGGCAAACTCCGCAGCAGCCAATGCTTGTACCCACTCTCCCGAGCAGTTGGTATTTCCGCTTGTAAGGATCGGTTTTACTCCCTCGGCAGTAAAAGTGTTTTCCAGGATAGGTGTGATGTACCCTTCAACTGGATTGTACCAAAGCCTGAAGTCGTCAGGCTTTAAATCTTCAACAAATTCATGCCCGGTGTTTCTGGCTGCAAAATGCAATGGGAGCATGTTGCTGGCTTTAACCTCGATTCTCTTCCTTCCAACTTCATGGACGCCTTCCGGCAATTCCAGAAATATTGCTTTTGATCCGGCATCTACTAAAGAGTCTATCCGCTTCTTCATACTATTGTATAGAGAAATATCTCCAACCAGAATGGTATCTCCACAGGTCACTTCGTCCAATTTTATTCGAATCAAGCCGAGTTCCTGCGACAATATTCCGGCTTTACTGTTTTCAGAGCCAATTACACAAGTCCTTGCAACTTTATTGCTTTTTACTTTCGGAAACACTTCTATTTCAAGCTCGGTATAATGCAGTATTTCTCCTTCTGCACTCCGTAATGAAAGCTTAACTGTTAAAACTTTCCTGTTCTCAACCTGCGGTGCCGCAAATATGATAAATTTCTGAAAAGCACTGCTGCATGACGGGATCACAGCTGGACAACCGGATGCATAAATCGCCTCGCTTCCAATATGCAAAGCAGCATGCAGCATAGTATTTTCAGGCACAGCTACTCTGTCATTGCAAATCCATGCCTCCAGTTCCACTTTCTCTCCCGAAAAGAATTTGAAACGGTCGGACCTCAAATTCACCATCAGGGGAGTCAGCGCATCCCTATATGAAAAGTAGGCCATTTTAGGTTTTCTGTCCACGTCCATGATGGATTTCATCCATCCGGCCGGGAAAGCATCAATAAATAAATGAATTGCGAAAGAAACCATATGGCTGTCGCGTCTGAATGCTTCAGTCATAATCCTGGCAGCCCAGGCTTGATGCCTCTGGGTTTCCCTAACCCATGCCTCAAGAGTTTCCGGCTGTTCAAAGAAAAAATAAAAATAACGTCCGCTTTGAGCATATCGTATCCTTTCAGGGGACCAGGCCGCTTCTTCTTCTGGCTTTTGCGGAAGCCATTCCTCCGGGTAATATTTTCGCATCACATCAACAGGATCCAGTCCTTCTGCTCCGAATTCACCACATCCGTAGTACCAGCCCGGTTTGACAAACATCCAGTAACCTTTATTCAGCCGGCCTATATCCACGCCATTTCCGTTATACCAGCAGGTATAGCAGTGATTGTCGGGAAGTGTCATGGAAGGCGGATCATAATCACCGTCTACATGCTTTGTCACTCTGTCGGGATTGTAAAGCCCGACTACAGCATCTGCAGCCTTGAAAAATTCTTCAAGCTCTGCCCGTGTCAAATTCCGCTGTGGTTTATTATTTGCATTTGGGAAAGGTTCATTGATATAGGTTGTCATTATATTACACGGATGAGACCGGACCAGCCGTTCCATTTCTCCCGCCTGCCGTACGCCTTCACAGAATTGGCTCCGGCTGAGTACGCCAAACAAAGGAAGATCTGTCTGTGTCATTAAGCCAAGCATGTCACAGAAATCATAAACTTCCTGTTGCACAGGTCTCTGCGTAAGACGTAAAAAATTCATGTTGCAGATTTTTGCCAGCAGAATGTCATCCCTGAGCTGTTCCCAATCCTTTTTCATAACACACTGCTGTTCATGCCCCATTGTATTGGCGCCGCGCAAGCGCAGGGGATTTCCGTTAAGATACGGCATGCCTTTGGTATCGCTTTTCGTATCCATAATGAAGCTTCGCATTCCAAAATGCTTCTTTTGAATATCAACAGTATTACCGTTTTGCTTCAGTTTGACTTGCAGTTGATAAAGCCATGGATTCTCTGGTTCCCATTTCCTCGCATTCTCCATTTTCATAGGTATTTTCAACAAATTGTGTCCCTTAACAATAAGTAAGGGAACCGAACTGTTCAATCTGCCCTCCGCCCTTATCCTGGCCTCGTTAAAAGAATCCCCAAGTCCTATTTCAAGATTGCAGGCAGGCTTATACTCCAAATTCTCAAAGACTATGCCGTTAAAATTCTGCCCATAGAGCGACAGTTCCAAAGTGGCATTCCTCGGCTCAATATCACAATTGGTAAGTTCTATCCATGCCTCTGCAGACTGCAAATCAGTGTCAGGTTTAACAAAGATATCATTTATAAACAATCTGGAACGAGCCTCGATATATACGCCCTGATAGATTCCCATCCCCGGAGGACAATGATGCCATCCAAACCTGGGATCATCATACCCCGGGCCTGTGGCTGCATAGATCTTGTCACCATCAAACTGACTTCCTTCTGTCCATTCCGCTTCGTTGCCCTTGCAAATGAAATCATTCTCCACCTTGATCAGCAATATATTCCTGCCTTCAACAGCACAGCCCGTGAATTCGAATTCAAACGGGGCAAAAAAGCCTTCATGTGATCCCAGTAAATAACCATTCATAAATACATGCGCTTTGTAATCTATTCCCTTACAGCAGAGAAATATTGCACCCGTTTCAAGCTGCTTTCCCGAAAGTTCAAATTCGGTCCGGTACCAGGTCACCGCCTGCCCCAAAGGCCCCCCAAAATGCGGTATGGTTACGACCTTCCAATCTCCATTCCCGTTAAGCAGGCCTGAAAAGTTCTTTTTGTCGGACGGAGTTTCTACTCTCCAGTCAAACCTGTCAATCTCATGCTTCAATCTTCTATTTTCGGGAACCGGGGCCAAATCCCGCATATATGGCCCATACTGCTCTCGTTTCTTTTTAAGTTCTGTCCTAAGTTCATCGTTTGTACTCATTTTGGGTGAAGTGGAAATAACGGAGTCTTTCTCCAGCTTGTTCAGATAAAGATACAATTTTTCAAGCTTTGGAGGCATTGGAACAACTAATTCAGTTCCACGTCGGCTTATACCGGATAGTGCAATCTGTGCAAATTCATCATTTTTTTTTCCGTTCATCTATATCCTGTCCCTTCAAGCTTTAAAATACCACTGTTCTGCTGCTCCAAGCACAGTGGAATTAAAATAGCCTCTTTTTTCAGCGCATTCAATATTGCCAAGTCTGTTTGAATAAATCAGCGGCTGCGGGGCACCTGCCACCGTACCGATAATCCAGAGATTTTCCGCCTGCAGGCGGTATATTTCCTCAGCAGCCCTGATTCTTTTCTCAAGATTGTTTGTTGCCTTAATGATTTCCCTGTATGCATAAAGCTTTTTTGCAGCAGGCAGCGGTTCGATTCCTCCCACTCCTTTGGATTCATACCACTTCCACCATAAGGGTGTAGAGTCGCTCATGCCGCCTTCATGATATGGGATAAGAGGATCTCCCCCTACCATTTCCCAGACTGTAAATATGATCTTGTTCTGAACCTGAAGCATACCCCATTCATGTCCGCTTTTAAGTTTCAGAACCTGTATGCGGATACCCACGGCTTTCCAAAAGCCGGATATTGCTTCCGCACCGTCTTCTGCCGGCGGTGTCACCTCGAAATAGGCCAGAAGCAATTCCAGCCTTTTCCCATCCGGCAGCAGCCTGCAGCCATCTTCATCACGCTTGTCAAGCTTCATTTCATCCAGAAGCCTATCAGCTTCAGCTGGGTCATAATCCATATATGCCTTTTCGAACTCCTTCCGGTAATATGTATACCTGGAAGAAGTCGTTGCCTGAGCCGGTCTCCCATAGCCCAGAAATATGCTATCCCTGATACTTGTCCTGTTGATACTTAAGGATAGGGCTCTTCTGAATCTGATATCCTGAACTACTCTTCTGATCTCTTCATCATCAGGGCAAAGATTTATTGTTGCCGCAAGCATCTGTACCTGCCAGATATTCAGAAGCATCCCCCTATACCCTGCTTTTTCACTGTGCTTCATTAAATAGGGGTAATCCTTCAATCTGAGGAAGTTCGTCTGGATGTCAGATTCTCCTGCTACAATTTTGTCATACATCACTTCTGTATTTTCAACTACAGATCGCTTGATCCTATCAATATAAGGTAATTGGTTCCCTTCCGTATCTATTTTGTAGTAATATGGATTCCTCTCAAGCTCTGCTTCCTTCTGACTGTATCCGGGCTTGAACATCCATGGGTCAAGCGTTGGATAATTTTCTATGTCAGGAATATATGACGGAATCATATATCCTGCTTCCCTTACAGGCGGATCTATAGAAAAATAAAATTTGCCCCATTCATTTTTTGAAAAGCCCTTTTTATTCATCAACATCTCCAGTTTTTCCATCCGGGCATACTGTTTATGAAACTGGCTGAGATAATGCTTCGGTCTCAAAAGCATATGCCATCTTGCATTCCTGATCTGCTGAATCACAAATGCAGGATACGGTTGTCCGAAAACAAAACTGAAACTGTATTTGTCAAGCACTTCAAGCCTGGTTTGTTTACCTCCCCACGCGATCCACTCCCATTCAGGGAGAAAAACAACAGAGCCCTCCGAGTTAGTTAATAAAGGGTATATCTCTTCATCCATGATTACATCATTATAGGCATAGAGAACATCTTCTGTAGTAACCGGAATACCATCCGACCATTTCAACCCTTTCCGGATGCAGAAGGTATGAACTGTACCGGTTTCATTGCTTTCCCACTTTTCCAGTATCCCCGGCAGCACAGGTCCGTCAATCCGGCTATAATGGTGGTATCTGTCAGAAGGGCCTGTCTCAAGCAACTCTGACTCATTTATATGTCTCATATAATTGCAGAAATTGGTGTTGATCTCCAGATATCTTACCATCCCGCCATATGTTCCTGTTTCTTCCCACGGTACAATTACAAGCGGATTATCAGGAAGCCTATCCCTAACCGGCGGCAGTAAGCCCCTTTTAACTTTTTCCAAAAGAATCGGCGCCTCATTATGTTGATTCAATTTCCTGTTAAAAAGTCTTTCAAAATCATTCAAATTGTAAATTGACATACGCTAAAACCTTCCAAATCCATCATTTGCCTGCTCATTCACGTTACATCTTTTCTGAATTCACCTGGTGATATACCAACAATCCTTTTAAAATTTCTCCCAAAGCTTGAAGCGCTCGAATAACCTAATTCATTTGCGATCACATTGATATTTATATTGTTGGCAAGCATCTCCTTTGCTTTTTGAATGCGTAGATTATTAACATAGTCGGAAAAATTCTCTCCAGTATGTCTCTTAAAGAAATTACTGAAATTGGAGACCGACATACTGAAATAGTCAGCAATCTCCTGTATGGAGAACTCATATTTTGTAAAGTTCATATTGATATAGATGATGATGTCCTCTACAGTTGATTTCCGGCTCCCGCTGTCCCTGTCAATAAGCCGAATCAAATCATCTGCAAAATTTTTAATATATTCTACATACTCATGCGCAGAATAGGCCCTGGAGTCCAAAAAAGGATTTATAGCCTCAAAATCAATTTTAACAAAATCTTTCCCATACTGTTTGAGCTCATCATATATCATCTGGATCACATCTATGAATGTCAAACGTATTATGTGGATGGGTGTGGAAGCATCCATCATGCTCTTGGTAATTTTATCGATCAATTCTCTGATTTGCCCGCTTTCTTTCTGCTTGATGGCATATTTGAGCTGGTAAATCCTATCAATATCGTAATAGCTGCTTGAAACTGTTTTCTTCCATATATCATCGTACATCAAAATTTCATAAATATCCTTCATCAAAATGTATTGATTCGCGTATATAGCCTGATTATAGGATATCTGTATATCCTTTATATTGTGTACAGGTTCCCCCACTCCGATGAATAGTTCAACACCGTATTCATTTTTCAGATAGTTGCGAAGCTTCCTGACCTCCTGCACCATGTCCTGTCTCGCAAGAAGCTTGCAGGAAAAAATGGCAACAATACTCTCATGGGATATATCCATCATAAAAAATATCTGAATATCATTGAACACGCCCTTCGCCTTTTCAGTTAATAGTTCAAGTTCTTCACGATTTTTAATGCCAGCTTTCCCACTGACATTTGACATAACTGCTACGAAATAATTTTCATATTCGATAATTGCTCCATATTTGGTTCCAATTTGGTTGAATTCATCAATATCGCTAAAGCTGCCTGAAATAAGTCTGTATAAGAGGCATTCTTTGATATAAGGTATACTGTATTGAAAATTGCTTTTCAAATTAGTACTAACCTCGGCTAGATTTACAAATGTATTATGGATAATATCCAATTCTCCCACTTTCCTTGATTTTTGCATATCAGGACTACAGTGAGGAAACATGCTTTCTTTTATATATTTGATCAGCTTTTTAATGGGAATATAGTTATACCTGTATGCGAAATAAATCACAACAATTTCAATAAACATCAGTAACGAAAAAATTATCAATGTATTGTTTTTTAGAACGGTAAGATTATGTATTGCAGCATTCTGCTGTATTATAGCCGAATATCTCCAGCCATATGAGGATGAAAATACAGAAGAGGTAATATATTCCTTTCCTCCTATTGTAATATTCCCCGTGAAGGTTTCGTTCCCTTTTATTTTACTTTTATACTCATTTAGTTTTGAAATGTCCAACCCATTTTTAGTCAGAATGATTTTTCCTTTATCATCCGCAACAATTAAGTCTCCTTCATTGCCACTGATAACATTGTTATATCCTTTAAAAATTTGATCCTCTTTCACCAAAATAACAATGGTTCCATAAGGTTTGGATGAATTTATGCCAACCGGTATCACAAAGGGAACTACCTTGGTGGAACTGGAATCCTTAAGGGAAGTTTGATTTAAAATGCATGCAGGTTCTACGGAAAATTTCGAAATACTCTTTAAATCTTCTCTTATTTGGGATGCATTCCTGCTCTCAAAATAATAGACACGTTTCCCGATATTCTCTATATCAATAATCGAATTTCTATATGTGAATAAGATATCCTTATCCCGCATATAAAACATTGCATCATAAATGGATGGATTTATTCGTATAATCTCCTTGAACCTTTGGAGTGCGATAAGCATGTCATACTGGTCCCCCATTTTGTAGGATCTGAAAATCCCACCCGTATCGATTTCATATGCGATGGCATTGACATTTTTTAGTATCGCATCCGTGTTGGTCCGAATTTCGCTGGTAATGTTGAAATATTCTGTTGTTATCTGATTCATTCGGTCATTTTGCAGCATGGGATAAAAATAAAAAAGGATAACCATCATTGGACATGCCAGGATTAACAAATAAGATATTAAAAGTTTTATTAACAATACCGGTCTATTTTTCATAAAACTTCTGCCCCAATCTATTTACAGTATTAGGTTACCCATTTGCAGCTTATATTCTCAAAAGTAAACCTGCATCCTGCTGTCCGGAAACCATAATACTTTCCGAACAGCAAGATGCTTTTATTTACCGCCTAATCGGTTATTTATTGCTATACTGTTATTTATTGCAATACTGTCATCTATCACAATACTGCTATACCGCTTTATTTCATTCTGCTACTTCCTGGAATTCTCATATCCTTTTACATATATCTCCATTAACTTGCTCATGCCCATCTGGTCAAGCTTTTTGAGATATGTATCCCACTCATCTTCTATACCACCTTTAACGATCCATGAAGCAAATCTGTCGTCAACATATTTACTTATATCTGTTTTTACAACACTAAGTTCGTCAGTAGTGGCTTTATCCCAGAATATAGGCGGGAAAATTTCTTTTACGTAATTCTGGCTATAGGTTTTTTCCGCCTCCATTTTTGAAGCAATATCCGTTGGAGGAGTAGTCTTCTGCTCTATATCTTTTCCTACATATACGGGGCCATTGGCATTAAAGGCATTCTTCCACTGCCATGCACCGGCAGTAAAGCCTTCCGGAGGCGGCAGGATCGTATAGGTTCCATCTGAAGCTTTTTCCATGCAGGTAGGGATAGGTCCGTAAAAGAGTTGCAGCGAATTTTCTTCATCATATATCAAATTAAGGAAATTCATTACTGCTTCAGGATTCTTGCAGCTTTTTGTTACAGTGGCTAGATTTTGGCTGTATTTAACCTGTGTCACATTGCTTCTCCAGTAGCTGTCGCCATTAGATCCTTTTAAAGGAGGCAATACAACATAATCCTTTTCAGCAGTAGCACCTGTAACATTGCCGATCGTCCATTGCAAGCCTGCGCCGACTTTATTTCCGGCAGGATCAGAAACCATTGCTGTTATTTTGTCCCATGTGGTTGTGAACACTTCCTGATCAATCAAGCCTTCCGCATATAACTTGTGAAGATATTGGACGCCTGCTTTAAAGCCATCCATTGTCGGGATAAATGTAACCTTACTTTCTTTGATCATTACCAGATCGTCAGTAAAATTATTGACCACACCGAATGAACCCATAAGGGAGGTCAATCCGAACAGTCCGGAGAATGAAGCATGCACTGTTGTAAATGGTACTTCGTCCTTTTTCCCATTGCCATTTGGATCTTGTGTTTTAAACGCTTTTAAAGCGGTGTAAAACTCCTCTGTTGTTGAAGGTACGGGAAGGCTTAATTTATCAAGCCATACTTTGTTGATAAATGCCATATCATAGGTTTCCGGTCTGAAGGGCATTACACTCGGCAAGCTGTAAATATGCCCATCCGGCGCTGTTGCCATGGTTTTTGTCAACGGTTCTTCATCAAACATTTTCTTGATATTCGCGCATGAATTATTAATATAGTCCTCTAGCGGAAGAAATAAGCTGACATTTGCCAATATATCGGCATTTGTCAGTCCTTTCATCATGATCAGGTCGGGAAGGTCTCCGCTCGAAAGCATAAGATTTTTCTTCTCATCATAAGCCTGTTCATCTACAAACTCCCATGTTATCTTTACATTAGCCTCCTTTTCACATTGCTGAATTACAGGAAATGTATCATATTTATCAGATCCGTTGGTCAGTTTGGCAAATACTTTTATTTCTACCGGCTCGGAACTTGCATTTGCCACCGAAGTGGATGCAGCGACGGAGGTTGATGAAGCTGTTGATTGATCTCCGGCTGCCGTATTGTTTGAAGCTCCGCAGCCTGTCAGCAAAACAAATGTCATTAGTGTTGTTACCACAAGCAATATTGAAACTATCCTTCTCATGAAGAATCCTCCTTATTGATTTTGTTTTATTTGAAGCAGCATATCCTGGCCAGAATATATACCACACACAAATCAAATTTATCCTTTTATGGAACCTATCATAACTCCCTTTGTAAAATACTTCTGAATAAACGGGTATACACACATGATCGGAACCGTTGATACAATAATGAGAGCGTACTTGATAATAGCAGAAATCTTTATTCTTTCCAAATCAGCAAGATCCCCGCCTGCAGTCACAGTTACGTGGTTTCTTACAAGAATATCCATCAGTATGATCTGCAGCGGAAATTTCTTGTCATCTCTCAAATAAATCAACGCCCTGAAGAACTCATTCCAATAACCTACTGCGCAATACAAGGCGATAACGGCAATAATCGGTTTGGAAAGCGGGATAACGATCCTGAAAAAGAATCTTGTAGTAGAACATCCATCTACTGAAGCAGCATCCCTCAATTCATTCGGAATACTTGAAGCGAAGAAAGTCCTTGCAAGGATCAGATAGAACACATTCAGACTGAAAGGGATGACCATCACCGAGAAGGTATCTACCATACCAAGTTTCTGAATCAGCATATAGGTCGGGATAAGACCGCCGCTAAAAAACATTGTGATTACGAAAAAAATCATCAATATGTTACGCAGCCCGAAATCCTTCCTCGATAAAGCATAGGCTGCCGGCATGGTTACACAAAGGTTTACCAATGTACCTGCTATTGTATACGCTATGGTGTTCAGATACCCGTTCCATATTCGCATATCTTCAAAAACCTTCATATACCCCTTGCTATTGATGCCTTTTGGCAAAAACCAAACTTTCCCGGTGACAACAAGCCCAGGATCACTGATCGATGCAACCACAATAAAGTACAACGGATACAGTACGGCAATAAATACAATTATACTCAATAAATATATAGCTGTTTCAAATATTTTATCGTTTATGCTCATTTTCGTTATTGAATTCTGATTCGTCATAATATGTCCCCTCACCAAAGACTTGTTTCACTAAACGATGATGAAATTTTGTTAACTATGACTAGCACAACGAAATTCACAATCGTATTAAAAAGATTTACCGCTGCCGAAAAACTGTACTGCGCCGACTGTATACCAATTTTATAAACATAGGTGGTTAATACTTCAGAAGTGGAAAGGTTCAAACTGTTTTGCAGCAGATATACCTTATCAAAGCCTACATTAAGTATATTGCCCGCAGAAAGTATCAGCAATATTACCGCTGTTGGTACAATGGAAGGGATATCAATGTGGATCATCCTTTTCCATTTATTAGCGCCATCTATTGCTGCCGCCTCATATAGATTTAAATCTATGGATGACAAGGCAGCCAAATATATTATGCTATTCCAGCCGGTATGCTGCCAGATATCGGAAAGTACATATATAGACCTGAATTGAGACGAATCTCCAAGAATGTTTTGCGGTTTTATACCAATGAGCTGACATAACTGCCCATACATTCCTGTTTCCGGTGACAAAAACACGAGCAGCATTCCCGCTATTACAACTGTAGAAATGAAATGTGGCATATATGTAACAGTCTGGATCAATCTCTTAAAGCGTTCTTTCCTGATCTGATTCAATATAAGCGCAAGTATGATCGGAGTTGGAAAATTGAGTGCCAGGCTGTACAAACTAAGAGCCAGGGTATTATATATGATAGGAAAACAATTATACAAGCTGAAAAATCTTGCAAAGTGTTTAAGTCCGACCCATGGACTTCCATTGATCCCATTTGCAGGCGTAAAATCCTTGAACGCTATTTGTATTCCATACATGGGCAGATAGTTAAATATAAAAACTACTAATACCGCTGGCAATACGAAAAGCAATAATTCATAATTCTGAAATAAATCCTGAAAAAATTTAACGGAAGGAGTTCTTAATAAATATGACCTCTTTTGCCTGCTGATTGCATTCTGAGACATTGAATGAATCCTCACAATCCTTTTAGTTTAGTTTATCCGGCAACTGTTCAAGTTTTCACTAAACATCTTGTGAAGTCATACTACTACCCAATCTTGTATTTGTATATATACATTTTTACATGATATACACTATTTCATAACAGCTTACCACTGCTGGGTTTCAGCACTTATTTCCGCAGTGCATGGTCTTCTGTCAACACTGCTTTGCAAAAAATCTCCTCCGCTTTTTCATTACTCAAAGAGCAGCCAATAAACAAATTCTTTTTATCCGTCATATGGTATATCCAATCAGCACTCTTCTTCGTTAATGAAACTTTACGTTCATCCTGAGGATTAATGATATATACACAGCTTGTAGTGAGACAAGCTATAATATCAGGAAGATCATAATACTTCAATATACCCGGTATTATGATACTTTGGCTCCATTCGTTCGTATATGTCCCGGCTATGGCAGCATAATGCGACAGCATATCCATACAGATGACTTTTGATATATTATCGTGCAAAAACGCCGCATGCAGGGCAACAACAGCGCCTATTCCTCTTCCGCCCACCATTACTCTTTCAGCATCTACATCCGTTCGATTGACAATATAGTTCAACGCTGCTAATGCGTCTCTTATTCTCAGCCCCATTACAGGTTTATTTAATGCTACAGAAAGGTAAGTCAGAACATTTTCAGTATTATTCCAAGGCGCCAGATCATATGTTGAAGGCTGCGGAGCAAGCTCACCCAATCCGGTAATGTCAATACTCAATATTAATGGCTCATTCCCATCAAGTTCACTTTGCAAAAACCGGCCGGAACGTGCAAGAATTCCTCCCTGTCTGAAGCCCTCCCACTTCCCTTTTTCATCTATAAAGAGAAGCGCAGGCTTTTTTTGTGTACTGCCTGTCCTATTCATTAACAACCCTGGTATATGTATATCCGTATCCCGCACTATGTCAATTTTCTGCAGAGAATGAAACCATCTTGTCTTCGGATTGCACTCTTCTATTGCAGCACAGCTATGAAAGCTTTCTTGTGAAATGCCCAGAACGCCTCTTACCTCTTCACGCAGGGCAATCCTTCGCTCAGCCGGAGCTTGAAAGCTTGTATTTCGGATATCTTTGAGTCTGTTTGCTTCGTTTCTGTTTATAGTAAACATATTTTCACTGATGCTGATATGACAGGAGAGCTTCTCCGGATCAATATTTTTTATATCCATCTCACTAAACTCTTTTGCAGGTATTTTCACTTTTTTGATTACCCTGTTCATGCAATTTACAACTTCATTGGCCATTTTTACAGTATAATCATGTCCTGCGGCATCATCAACAAAAAAGCGGATATTTTCACCGCATCCGGCTAATTGATATATCTGCCGTGCTTCCTCAAATATCCACTCAGCAGTCCTGTAATCATACAATTCATCTTGTTTCCCTGAAATCATCATACAATTTTCAGGAGCAATCAGGCAGATATAGTCAACATAATCAATACCCGCAGATATGAACCCAGGTCCGAACTGCTCCGGGCAGCTTGTATAAAGCTCCGTGAGGTGCAACTTTTCATGTTTTTCCAGGCAGCATACAGGAACACAGAATTTTATCCTTTCATCAAGAATAGCACAAAAAACAGACGTAAGCCCGCCTCCGGACAGTCCGGTAACTGTAAAGCCGGATCGTACATCAATATCAGCCCTTGTTTCCAAATAATTTATCCCGCAAATGGCATCTGCAACAAAATAGGTCATGAGCCATATACCCGTGAGATAATTCACAGAGCCATTCATAAAATGATCATTCATATATTGCTTTTCTCCGAAACCGGGAGGGTCAAATGAAAGAGCAATATATCCGTTCCGGGCAAATACCTGTGCCGGGCACTGGTAGCTTCTCAGCACCTTGGCGCCATGACCGGCAGGACATATTACGCCAGGGTATTTACCAGGCTTTATCGGTAAATAAATGGCAGCATTGACTTCATACCCGGGAATGGATTCAAATATCACGTTTTCGACCTTGAAATCCTCAAACTCATACGATGAAACTATCCTTGCGTTCATTTCTTCTTTCCTTGCAAAAATATCTGATGAGATTGCTGATGTTATAATTTCACTATAATGTTTTTTCCAGTTTACGAATTCCTCATAGTTTTTTAGCTTTTTACGTATTTCTGCTCCTGCACTTAGAGCCTGTCGGCAATAAGCTGCGATCTCGTTCTGTAACTGCAATTCTGTTTGAACTTCAGACGCAAATATTTTCATAATTTTTCATTTCTCCCGATCCATATTCTTGCAGACTTACTTAGTGTAGCTGTGAATATAAGGATATAATGCAAAACTGTCGTCAAAATAAGAAAATGGCGGGAATCAGATTTCTGAAACCCGCCATTTTACTGGTCGGAGTGACGTGACTTGAACACGCGACCTCTTGCACCCCAAGCAAGCACTCTAGCCAAACTGAGCTACACCCCGATAGCGTATTTTGAATTATAGCACAGTTAAAGCGCTGTTGTAAAGTGCATTTATTTATGTGGACCAAACATTATTTTACTCCATTACGGTCTTTTCCCTGTAACCAGTACATAGATCACATAAGCTACAAAAGCCAGAATACCAATCGGAAGTACAACGGCCAGTGCAAAGCCCAGAACCTTCAGTGCTACAAATGCCAGGACAAGTATTATTCCTACCGAAATAACCGTTTTCAATAAATTACCCATAAAATCACTCCTTGTTATTAATTTAATACGAAGCAAATTTTGCTTTCTGATAGAGGATACGTGATTTTATGCTTTATGTCTTATCTTTAACACTTTATTGGATATTTTTTTTTGAAATTTCTTCTACCGCTCTAATTGTATACATTATTTCAGCTTCCGTATTTAAACACCCTACGCTGAATCGAACTATTCCTCTTGTCTCGGTTTCCAGGCGTCTGTGAGCTCCTGGTGAGCAATGCAGGCCTGCTCTTGTGCATATTGCATATTCTCTGTCGAGAATATAACTTAGTTCCGTAGAATCCAAATCAGCGAGGTTTATTGCCGCTATACCGGAATTTCTGGTTTCATCGGGAACACTATAAAACTTAAGTCCGGGAATATTTTTAAAACCATCATGCAGCAGCCTTATAAGATGGTGCTTGTATTTCCCTATTTCATCGATACCTTTATTTGCAACATAAGCAGCACCTGCTCCCAAGCCAACTATTCCAGGTGTATTCAAGGTACCGCTTTCCAGAAGATCCGGCATGATATCCGGTTGGTAGGGATATTCGGAATTGCTGCCGGTACCTCCCTCCATGAGAGGCTTGAGCTTTAATCCTTCTCTGACATAGCAACACCCTGTGCCCTGTGGTCCAAGCAGGCCCTTGTGACCCGGAAAAACAAGCAGATCAATGTTCTGTGCTTCAACATCCAAAGCGATCGATCCAGCGCCTTGAGATGCATCGACAAGAAACAGTACTCCAGCTTCGCGAGAAATACGCCCGATCTCAGCTACCGGCATTATTACGCCATTAACATTGGAAGAAAGAGAACTGATTATAAGTGTTGTATTGCTCTTTAATTCCTTTTTAAATGAATCCGGATCAACCTCACCAAGTTCATTCCCTTTAATAATAGACAGTTCCAGACCCATATCACGTTCCAGGACTTTTAACGGGCGCATTACTGAATTGTGTTCCATTGCTGTCGTAATTACATGACAGCCTTGTGTTGCAACTCCTTTGATTGCCATATTAAGCGCTTCTGTGGCATTTTTTGTGAAGCTGAGCTGCAGAGGTTCGCGGATATTGAATAATCTGCATACTTTTTCTCTTGTATCCGTGACTGCCATCCCGGCTTTTATAGAGAGAACATGTCCTCCCCTGCCAGGATTGGCACAGTATTCACGCATGCATCTGTCCATTTCCCGATAAACGCATTCAGGTTTCGGGAAAGATGTGGCGGCATTATCAAGATAAACCATGTTGTGCTCCATAAGGGTCTTAAGTTCTAATATTATACTATGTAAACCGATTATGGTTGTTAATAATGTTTTTTCGCTGATATATACAATGAAAAAATGATTCGGGGCTGGTCGAACTAATGATTACTGTCTTCGTTCTCCAGACTCTTGCCTACCGCCGCCAGAACAACAAGTGCAATAACACCTCCGACCAACGCTGTTACGAGTTGAGGCCAACTGAACAGGTTCGTTAACGTTGCTGCAATCTGAGGTTTCATTTTGACAATGGATGTGAATATTGAGATGGCTGCAAAAAGAAAAGCGAATTTCACAACTGCTCCGATTATTATTGCGGCAATTTTACTTTTCCTATTCAGAATAGCAAATGCAGCTGCAATAATAATATTTCCAATGATGATGAACGGTGAAAATGCCAGTACCAGCGGCGCTATGGCGGCCTTGTTCGTAAATGCGGAAACCAGCGGCACTATCACTGCGATGGCAACTCCGCTCCAAATTCCTGCAATGGCTGTGGCAACAATGAGCACGGCATTGACCACGGGACCTACGATAAAGTTATTGTAGGGTCCAAGTACCCTCCCGAGAAGTTGGAATGCAATCGCGACTGCCAATAATAATGCTGTTCTTGTGATGAATTTCGTCCTGTTTTTCATATGATGCGACCTCCATAAAAGTGTGTTATACATTAGTCTCAAAAAGGCATTCCCTGGACCACTCTCACCGTTCTTTCTGTTGAGGTGTGTCCAGATTGCTTGAGTGTCAAAAGGGGACATTCGGAAAATGCAGAGAACAGAAACCAGACACCAGAGAATAGAATTGGATACTGTTTTCAAAGGAAGGCTCAATTCTTATTTCTGACTTCTTATTTCTGACTTCTGTCCTCTGACTTCTGCCCTCTGACTTCTGACTTCTGACTTCTGTCCTCTGACTTCTGCCCTCTGACTTCTGACTTCTGTCCTCTGACTTCTGCCCTCTGACTTCTGACTTCTGACTTCTGACTTCTGTCCTCTGCCTTCTGTCCTCTGACTTCTGCCCTCTGACTTCTGACTTCTGCCTTCTGACTTCT
>WSSedL1CaDRAFT_10000525_pt1 | contig 26824 bp, 23 predicted proteins | sample WetSurSL1Cattail_FD_9464 | JGI IMG/M metagenome (IMG submission 9464)
GAATATTCTTCAAGAATTGAAGCATTATGATATGGGATTGGCTCCCCTGCCGCATTCAACGCCCTGACAAGGAACACGGCCAGGTCCTGCCGGCTGATCAAGCGGTCGGGATAAAAATAACCGTTTTCCCCATCGGCAATCCCGTTTTTATTTGCCGTCATAATTTCGGTATAATATTTATGCCTGGGATTTACATCATGAAACGATCCTACCGCAGTGCCCTTGAAATTGAATGCCTTTACGATGACACTGATGAATTCGCCTCTGGTAATTTTCTCATAAGGATGGAATTTTCCGTCCGCAGCCGCTTTAAAAACGCCTCTGCCTGCAAGACTTTCAATTCCGGTTTTAGCCCATTTCAATCCGGTTATGTCACTGAAGGTAATATAATTTCCGGCCATGATTTCTTCTTCATTACTGTATTTACTTACGCCCGTACTGTTCGTTGCGCATACCCTGTAGGTGTATTTCACATTGGCACTGAGGCCGGTGTCGATATATGCGCCTGCATTGCTTTTCGTGGTTGCAATCTGTCTAAAGTCGGCAGATGACAGCGTACCTGATTTCCTTTCAACGATGAAGCCTGATTCGCTGTTGGAGTTGTCGGTCCATACAAGCTTTACCTGGTTGTAGGAGACTCTTACAAGCATCAAGTCCGATGGTGGATCGGGTATAACGGTATTTACACAAATTTCATCGCTATACCCTGCGGCATTGGAGCTTGTACTGTCAAATGCCTTTACTCTGTAAAAATACAGATCCCCCTTGGCCGGGGCGCTAATCGATGTGCCTGTGGTATTCGCGGACGGCCATGCAGCCGTGTACCAGCCGCCGTCCACTCCTGTTCTGCTTTCTATCGCAAAACCGCTTTCATTATTCGAATTGTCCTTCCATGTCAGTTTCATGGTGCTACCCGAAATGGAATAGTTCAAATCCGACGGGGGAGTGATTGTTGAAACCCATGCATATGCTTCATTTGAAAAAGAAGAATATGCGTTGCTGTCCGATATGCGTGCCCTGACTTTATAATAGTAAGTATTCTCAGCTGAAATATCTTCATCCGTGAAGCTATCAGAATTGCGGTATGCACTCGCATACTTTGTCCAATCGGCTTTCTGTCCTGCTTTACGCCAGATTTCAAATGCCGTTTCATCGTTGGAATTATCTTCCCAGCCCAGTTTAACCTCTGAATCGGATAATAAAGAAGCGGTCAGTTCCGTAGGCTTTTCTACATAAACGCATGCGACAGCGCATTCAGTAGAATACTCAGACGTACTGCTTCCGTTTTGTGCCTTGATACGGTATACATAAATCGTATCGGAGGTTAATCCGGTGTCTATATATGAGCTTGTATCTTCCGATAAGGTCGCTACCTCTGAAAAATCGCCATATCCTGCTTCTTTTCTTTGAAGGGTATATGCATTTTCATCGTCGCTGTCGGTCCAGGTCAGGTATATTTGTGTCGGCGACAACGCATATCCGCTGAGATCTCCGGGGGTGGATAGTCCCGTATACTTGCTTATTCCGTCTTCCGGATAGGCGACTGAATAGACATGATCCTTTTGTTTGGCTTTAACTCTGTAGAAATACTCGGTTTCACTGGACAAATCCGTATCGCTGTAACTTGTTATACCTGATGAAACAGTCTCCAGTTCTACCCATTCTCCATCGGAGTCTTCTTTTCTCTCGATAACTGTTCCGTTACCTGCCTCTTCGGGATATGTCCAATTCAATTTCAACGTATCCGATGCGACAGCGGTTACGGTCAGGGAATCAGGCGCAGTCAATATCTGATATACCACCGATACCTCTTCCGTATACACACTTGTATCATCCTCTGAGCTTGATGAACTTTTCCTGTACGAAATACGGTATGTATATAAATGATCGTCTGCAAGGCTATCGTCGTCGGTATATGCAGCTTCATCGTCAGAGGAAGAATCGCTTTCCGACGCCTTAAGAGAGGATATCACAGAAAAAGAGCCAAGGTCCTTTTTTCTTTCAATGTAATACCGGTAGGAACTTGATAGATTATCAGGCCATTTCAACGTTATTACCGGCACAAGTTCCGTCTCACCGTCACTCGTAACCGACTCGGAGGATACCGTAATATCAAGCCGGTGGTATGAATCTCCCCGGACGCTCTGCGGGAAAACTAATGTGGAACACAGTACCGCAAGTATAACGAATATCTTGCATATATGAAATAGTGTATCTGTAAACAGTCGTTTATGTTTTTTCAATGTAATCTTCCCCCTGCACAATAAAAAAAGACATATCAATAAATATATCGGCTGCAAGGGAAAAAACTATATATAAAAAACAGGACGGCAGCATTCCAGCCCTCCTATGCCAATTCTGCACAGGAAAATGGAAGAATGCCAAGCCGTCCATGTTTTATAACCTAATATAAGGTGTTGCTATTTCATTTTATTCTAGTCCACATTTACAGAACTCTTTGGAAGATAGGTCAACGGATCAACGCTGACATTATTCTTCAGGACTTCAAAATGCAGATGAGCCTGTTCAGCTGATTCATCAGCCGCAGTATTTCCGATGCTCCCGATCACTTCACCTTGTTTGATCTTTTGGTTGACAGCCACTGTATCGGTCGACGCCAGGTTTCTGTAAAGGGTCTGCAGTCCATTGCCGTGATCCACAACAACCGTGATTCCATAATATGAATCGTCCCGCACATCACTTATAAACCCGTCTGCTACCGCCTTAACCGGCGTGCCCCTGTCAGAGGCTATGTCCACTCCCGTGTGAGCACGCCATTCTTCAAGCGTTTTCGAGTATACAAGCTTGTCCTTTGCAAATTCAACCGTTATTTCCCCTATAACAGGCATCTCAAAGCTCTGCTGCTTTACTGAGGCTGCCTTTTTGGGTGTCGTAGTCTTGGGCACAGTATTCTTCGCAGGTGTTGTGGTATTCTCATTAGGTGTAGTGGTCTTGGCTGCATTATCCTTCGACTGCACCGCACTGTTATCTCCCGTACCGGTTACGACAGCCGGATTTCCAATATCGGTCTGTTTCTGCACAGCTGCCGTCACCTGCGTATCTTCGGGCTGCTGTGCATTAAGCTTGTCTGCTTCGTTTCCGGCTGCATTTACAGCACTATTGACCGTTTCATCGGCAGCCGCATTTTCATCTTCCTCCGACGGAAGATTCCTTGCTTCATAATCAGGCTGCCCGGAAGTAGCATTGCGTGTAGTTACAAATACAGCAGTACCGGCCACAACAGCTATGCACAATAACAGGACAATATAAAAACCCTTCTTGTCCAGAAACTCCCTGACTCCTTTTTTTGTTCCTTTCTCATCTGGAAACAATTTTTTCATGTTCACAATTTCCACCTCCATATAGTATTGTTTCCGCATATGGCAACAATATACATATGGAGAAAAATATTTGAATTGTGATTTTCTGCGTCTTGCCTGAATCACTGCACTCCACTCTTAGCTGCATACTCATTTATAGAAATGACATCCACGCCGGTATAATAATGCTTCAGAATCTCAATATAGGTTGCGCCCTTTTTTGCAAGCGAGTCCGCGCCCCACTGGCTCATTCCGACACCATGTCCGTACCCTGTAGTTGTTATTTTGAGGCTGCCGTCCTCATTTTTTTTAATGCTGAACGCTGCAGACCGCAGCTTGTACAAGGTTCTGAATTGCGTACCTGTTAATGTAGTATCGCCTATTTTCAACGACTTTACCCTGCCGCCCTCAGTATTGCCTAATATCTTTATCGTTTTGAAAATATCTTCACCAAATTTGTAATCCGCGTATGCTTTTTTCAACTTTTCCACAAATTCAGCATTACTTATAATTATAGAGGTTTTGTATCCCTTTGCATTTTCCTCTCCGCTGCTTTCCACACTTCGAAGATAAGGCACGGCAGTGCCCGACCACACATCCTCATTGTTCTCCGTCCTCCCAGGACTGCTTGCATGAAACAACGTATTTGCAATGTTACCCTTATAAACCACAATCATGCCTTTCGTCCCATTGACTGCTTTTTCTATTTTGGCCCAATTCCTGGCTGAAAAAAATATATTCCATTTTTTCATGGCATTCTCCTTGCTTATCCATGCCTGGCAATGGGTCGAATCCGTACATATTGTAATTCCGTCATGTACGCCCTGTTTGGACTGATACACGCCTGTCAGTCTTCCATAAGCAAAGGTTCTCGCTGCAACTGCTTGCGCTTTCAAAGCCTCCATATCGAAGTCGGCTGGCATTTCCGCCGCAACAACGCCTTTGATATAGTCTTCCAGGTTCATTATCGATGACGTGTTTGATATTGTATCATAAACACTAATTTTTAGCTCACTGCCAGTTATAGTCCCTTCAGGCGGCTTTTCCGCAGTCGGATGTCCGCAGCCCTTTACAATCAGCAATGGCAACAGGATAACTATAACAATCATCATAGCCGCACAGTACGCAAGCTTTTTCATTCCGGCCCCCAATATCTGTTAATAAAACAGTCTCATTATCTCCGCTTCAAAATTGACCATCCTTTTATAGAAATTTTGAAGCACATATAGGAAGGATTGTCCTTCGTACATTCTATTCTTGTTTTTTGAAAGTATGACGCCGCTATTTTTTATACAATAAAAAAGGGACACTCCTCCGAAATAGTTCGAATAGAAGTCTCCCTTAGCTCTTGAATTATATTCAATACATATACCTTATATACAACATAATACCTGTATCTGAGACTGCCGGGCATCCGTGTCCGGCATCAAATCAAACGCATATATTCAGTTGCAGAGCTTACTCCTCAGTTCTGATTATATTAGCTCCCAGACTCCTTAATTTATCATCGACCCTCGAGTAACCCCTATCAATATGATCAATATCAGTTATTTCTGTCGTTCCTTCCGCTACCAGCCCTGCCAGTATTAATGCAGCGCCCGACCTCAGATCTGTAGCCTTGACCTGCGCTCCGGTAAGCTTGCTGCAGCCCTCAATAATAGCACTTCTGCCTTCGATTTTAATATTGGCACCCATCCTTTTCAATTCACATACATGCATAAAGCGGTTTTCAAATATCGTCTCTATTACCATACTTGTACCGCAGGCAATACTCATCAGTGAGGTCATCTGAGACTGCATGTCTGTTGGGAACCCAGGATATGGATGTGTTTTGATATCGACGGCCTTCAGATTTCCGCCCCTGACCCTAATGGAAGTCAATTCCTCTGACACCTCTATCCCGGCCTCCCTCAATTTTGCAGTCACTGGCTTAAGATGGTCGGTTACGACATTTTCAATTGTGACATCCCCACCTGTAATTGCGGCGGCTACCATATAAGTGCCGGCCTCTATACGGTCGGGAATGATTGCATGGTCTGCAGCCTTCAGCTCCCTGGCTCCCGAAATTTTGATAGTATCAGTGCCGGCGCCTTTTATATCAGCGCCCATCGTTGTCAGATATGTTGCCAGATCCACAATTTCAGGCTCAATCGCTGCATTTTCAATTGTTGTAGTTCCATCTGCAAGCACGGCTGCCATCATAATATTTTCCGTTGCACCTACACTTGGAAAATCGAGATATACTTTCCCCCCCTTGAGCCTTCCATTTTTTTTGACTTCAATATAGCCATGACCTTGTGTAATAGTTGCGCCAAGTGCTACAAAGCCTTTCAGGTGAAGATCTACGGGTCTGGTCCCGATGGCACAGCCGCCGGGAAGCGATATGCATGCGGCGCCGGTTTTAGCAAGCAGTGGTCCCGCTACCAGAAATGAAGCGCGCATTTTATTGACAAGCTCATAAGGGGCTGTGTTTGTGGACAATGACCTGCAGTTGATCTGAAGTTTCGTTTGATCTTCGAAAATTTCAACTGAAGCGCCAAGTGATTTCACCAGGTCGCACATGATTCTTACATCGTTCAGATAGGGTATTTCGTCAATAGTACATCTTCCGTCAACAAGCAACGATGCAGCAATAATTGGCAATACCGAATTTTTAGCTCCGCTCACACGTACTTTCCCTTTCAGCGGTCCGCTCTCTGTAATTATTAGTCTGGACACTTATATCCTCCCCTTAGTCTTGTCATTCAGTCTTTTTCAGCGCAGCTAATGCAAAAATTTCCTTTATGTTTACCAATATGGCCGACATCAGTATTCCGTTGTAATTACCGGGGTTGCCAGCCATATGTAAGTTCTTCCTTCATAGGAATTATAACGTACAGCAACATTGAGGTTTATCTGCTTGCCATTAACATGAATTACATTATCAATGGATGGTGAAAATGCCGTAACACTGACCAGACCATTGTCATCCATTTCCTCCACCATATCCGCTGCAGTACTCTCCAATATAACGTTGCACAAGTCTTTGAGCCTGTTTTTATCCAATGTTCCATCAATGCTTCCAGTAATGCAAAGATTTATTGAGGGGTTGATTTCATATTTTTCAAGTTTTTTTAAAAGCTCTGCAGATGCGGCATCCAGCCCGGGCTTTATTGAGGTGTCAGTCAGGCTGATGGTAATACGGCTCTCTTTCAGGTCATTTTTCTGCTTTTCCTTTAATATGCTGACATGTATACTACAGAAATCATTTATTATGTAATCTGTCTGAAGTCCTGTGCATAAATCGGTATCGATAGATACAAAAACGGGTTTTCCCATATCGACATTACCGCCAACTCCGCCAATAATATCACAGAGCAGCTGCTGTTGTTCCTGGACATTGCCGGAATACCCGGGATCCAACCTCCCCTGCATGTAAATCTCTGAACTCACTGCCCTGGCGCCGGTCATTTCAAAGGCACCTGTTAAAACAACTGCTGCAGAGTCTTTATGAGGATTTGTCTGTATTTTTATAATAAAAATGGAGACTACTAATATAAAAATAAAGAAAATGAAAATAAACTTTTTCATTATATGTCCCCCTATGTTTACCGTAATCTCATACTTGATCATTACAATAGAATTATTGCCGCTTAAGGGGGGGCATATACATGTAATATTTCTATAAAATTTGCAAAAATGCATGAACAGGAATAAAATTTTTTATCTGCTTGCGACCGGGTTTTTTACGCTTTTTTACTTACAATGATTTGATTTCTGCCATTTATGAAGGATTTTCTCACCTCATACCCGCGCATGACCAGCGTATCATAGATCTCGTCCGCCTGATGGAAATAATTGTTGCCAATATCAAGCACAAGTGTTTCTCCCAATTTTAATTCACCGGAGATTTCACTAAGCGTTGTATCGATATTCAGGCTTTCCGCATTTATTGTTTTTTCATCATACCCATCTGCCATCCGACCTGCCTCCTTTGCACAAATAAGTTTTTCTATGATATAGTATTGGCAGGAAAGATAAATAATATAAACCGAATAAAATTAATGGTGGTCTTGTTTATGAATAAAAAAAATTTGGTTTTAATAGGAATGCCCGGAGCAGGTAAAAGCACTGTCGGGGTGCTTCTGGCAAAAGCACTGAAAATGCCTTTCATAGACACCGATTTACTCATTCAACAAAAAGAAAACCGCTATTTACAGGAAATTATCGATGCCCATGGCCTTGATGCTTTCATTAAGACGGAGGAAGACGCCATACTCGGTCTGGATGTGCAAAACTATGTCATAGCTACCGGCGGCAGTGCGATATATAGTGAAGCTGCAATAAAGCACCTGAAGGCCTCCGGTATTCTTATATTCCTTAACACCAAAATGTATCAGCTGGAGCACAGGCTAAAAAATGCGCAGACACGCGGAATTGCAATGAAGAACGGACAGACATTTATAGCTCTTTACAACGAGAGATTACCACTATACAGACAATGCATGGACATTGAAATTGACTGTTCTAAAAAACACATTGAAACAATTGTTGAGGAAATAAAAAATAAATTTATAAATCTTTGAATAAAATGTACTAAAAGGGGTCAATAATAACTGTGACCTCACAAAATACATTTTGACCCCCTTTACATGGTTAGTCGAAAGACTAACCACCTTTTTTGCCCTTTTTCAGGTTCCGGTAAAAAAAGGAGACATCCGTGTTGATTGATGTCCCCCAAGGGGATCGTGAATTTTATTGAACGATTACCAGTTGCCGGTTTTTGAGGAACTCCTGCCAAATAGCAGGAAGAGGCCGCCTAAAACCAGTACTGCAGGTATAACAAGAGTGATATCCACAACGCCGAGGAAAACCCTGAATAAAATGATCAGCAGCGATGCTGCTGCAATTCCTCCCGAGATGCCTATGGCGACAAGGAGGCCCCTGGGCTTTCCACTATAAAGATACAGCTGGAAAAGTCCAATGGCGACGCTTAATATGTATACCGGCCAGGTATATGCTGCAAAATGCCAGTTGGTCATCGTTTCAAAGAAGAACAGAAATCCGCAGGTTGTCAGTATGCCGCCCGGCACAAGCAGTCCGGGAGCCTTTAACGGTACAAAATAGGCAAGTTCAAAACCCACGCCGATCATAAGAACTATCATGGGCCAGTAATCATCCGGACCAAGAGATAGGAATGAACTGTTAAACATGTATTTTGCCACCAGTAGCAATGCACCGATTATTACCAGTATCCCGCCCAGTATTGAATTATTTCTTTTCATATATACACCTCCGGAAATATTTTGTGTTTTGTTTTACAACAGATAATACTCCGGGACGAAATATATGTCTGAAAATTTTTTGGGGATGAACATGCTATCATAACATTGAAAATTGTGGATTACTTCACTCCTCTGCCACCAACTATTCCGTTTCTTGTTAATAATACACAAAAGGAGCAGATTAACCTCTTTGCTTTTTGGTCAGTTTTTCCTCAGAACGTCCGTTTTGTGGATATGCCCCTGTGGATAATGTTGATAACTCTGTGTATAACCCTGTTTTACGGTTATAAGGCTGTGGATTTCAATTCACCACATTGACAGGCCAGTCCTCCATAAACGCTCTTATATTTCCGGAAGCAGTCCTGCTGAGTCCGGACTGAACTAAAACAACGAAGTAATGACCATTGTCATCGACAGGCCTATAAGAACTGCTATTGTTATCCAACCCACCACATTTATCGACTTTTTATTGGTACGGTCACCCATGATTCCCTTGTCGTTGACAATCAACATCATGCAGATCAATACTACCGGCAGCATTATTCCATTCAGGCGCTGAGACCACAGAGATATCCTGATGAGCGGCGTACCCGGCAGCAGTATGATACCTGCACCGATGGCAATGATAATCGTATACAGCCAATAAAACTGCGGAGCTTCGTCCCACGTCCTGTCGATGCCAGCTTCGAAGCCGAATGCTTCACAGACATAAAATGAAGCTGCGACCGGCAGTATGGTAGCAGAAAATATGGATGCTATAAATAGTCCGAACGCGAATACCTCTGAGGCAAGAGCTCCTGCGAAAGGCTTTAATGCCAGCGCAGCCACACTTGCGTCTGTAATTTCAGTGACCTGTCCATTCACATGCAGCGTCGATGCACACGATACGATGATGAAGAATGCAACGACGACAGTCGCAATACAACCGACAAAAACATCAATGATTGTATATTTATAGTCCTCTGGTCTGAGCTTCTTTTCTATTACTGCAGACTGCATGTAAAACAGCATCCATGGCGCTATTGTCGTACCAACCAATCCTACAATCGTTGAAATGGTCGCAAAGTTGAAATTCATTTCCGGGCGCAGTATGGCCGTACCGATTTCTCCCCAATCAGGATGTCCCATAATGGCTGAAATGATATACGAAAGCAGCGCTACACTAAACACCAGAAAAATTCTTTCAGCAAATTTATAGGTTCCCTTGACTACAAGGATCCAGACTGCAAATGCCACTAATGGTACGGAGATATATTTACTGACACCGAATATCTGCATGCTGCCCGCAACTCCTGCAAATTCCGTTGTAGTGTTTCCGATATCGGTAATCAGCATCCCTATGAAGATAAAGAAAGTCGTTTTGACCCCTGCGTTCTCTCTGATCAGATCCGCAAGTCCCTTACCTGTCACAATACCCATACGGGCATTCATTTCCTGCACGATGAATAAGACCAGAAACGCCGGCACCAAAGTCCAGATCAGATTATATCCAAAGGTCGCACCCGCAACCGAATAGGTAGTTATACCGCCTGCGTCATTGTCCACGCTTCCAGTGATGATGCCAGGCCCGAGAATTGCCATAAATATCAGTATTTTCGTCCAAAGTCCGCTTTTTTTAATTCTTGCCGTCATGCTGCCACCGCCTTTACAGCCTTCTTCTCCTTGACTTCAAGAGTGTATCAACAACATCGTCGATGATCACCATGCCCTGCATAACCGAATGTTCATCCACGACCGGTATGGCAAGAAGACTATATTTCGTTATTATTTCTGCAAGGGTATTGATTTTATCATGGTCATAAGCGAATATGACCTTTAAATTCATTATTTCCTTCAACATGATTGAAGGCTCGGAAATGACAATGTCTCTGAGGGAAACAGTCGCAACAAGCTTTTCCTCATCATCAAGCACATACAGATAATAAATGGTCTCGGATTCCGGCTTCAATGCCCGCAGCTCATCAAGCGTCTGACCGACAGTCAGGTTCTCATTGAAGGAAATGAATTCAGTTGACATGATACTGCCCACTTCATTATCCGGATATTCCATCAGTTCCCTGATTTCGTCGGAAGTGACGCTTTCCATCTCGTTGAGCAGCTCTTCTGCCTTGTCCTCCTGCATTTCGTCCAGAAGGTCCGCTGCCTCGTCAGCAGGCATAAGTTCCAGCACATTCGCAGCTCTTTCGGTTGAAATACTCTCAATGATGCTTATCTGGGCATCCGTCTCCATTTCTTCCAATACATCTGCTGCCTGCTCCTCGTTGAGAGAGGAGAATATTGCAAGCTGTGCATTGTGGTCAAGGTCCTCGATAATGTCGGCTAGATCTGAAGGATGCATCGTGAGCAACTTGGAATGTTCTTTCGCAAGCTTGATACCTGTATGTGAGGATCCAACCGCAGCAACCTCGTCCCATAAGATAAGGTTACCCGGTATACTCCAGCCAAATGGCTTCAGCAGGCTTTTCAAAGGCTTCGCAACTCCAAGCCTCCTTAAAAGACCTTCCATACCTACATCAACTGCAACCACATAAACCCCGTTCGAAAGAGCTGCAAGCCTGATGTCATTCACCCGGACCACTTTCCTGCCGTCTATGTCGACAAGCTGCCTATCCATGACGTTTTTTGCCAGTAGCTGCATATTGTCGGAAAGTTCACCTATATCCACCGCTTCGCTGCAAGTGATCATATACTGTCCATCTGCCTTGACGATCTGCATCTTCGTAAAATCAAGCGTCCTTATTCCCTGACTGTTCTTCACCACCGCTGCTACAACCATTGGCCGAACGCTGTTCATGTCTACAATAAAATCGCGTATTCTGCCTATATTGCCCTGTCCTGTACAGATAACCCTGCTTCCAAGTACACGGCTGAGGTAAAACGTTGAAATACTATTCACAAAATCACCTCCGCAAAAAATCTCAGGTTCACAAACAAAAGGAGCCGTCAACGAATGACATGCTCCAAGAATACTTCAGCACTTACCTTCGTTGAGCTTTGGCACTATACAGCGTAGAGTATTCTTTCCCCAGCTACATTAAGTAAAACCTTAATCCGGTAATACCTGTTGACCCATTGGCGTCTTTCGACATTTCCGGGCAGTAGCGTTTATCTGTATAGGAGCCTCACCTAACATAAGTTATAAATTTATATAATCATGATACTACTGATTTTGTCCATCTGCAACTGTTTTATGCAAATATTTTATTGTTTAAAAGCTTTATTTCTTGTTTAATGTTAATACCGCCGGTTTGCTCGAATTCTTTATGTCTTTCGCAAAATATCCGCTTCATTTTATGCAATTATTTACATCGTTTTTTGTTATACTTTTGTTTAGAAACTTATTTCAGCAGTCTGCCGACATCGTTTTCCGGTACAGGCATGGAATAATAGAATCCCTGTACCTTGTCACAATTGCATGAAGTAAGGAATTCCATCTGTTCCTTTCTTTCAACACCTTCCGCAATCACGGTAAGCCCTCTCTGATGTCCTATATGAATAATGGTTTCTATCATATTGTTATCTTCATTTTGAATATCATCAACAAAGCTTTTATCAATTTTCAAAGAATTTATCGGCAGCTGTTTAAGATAACTCAGAGAGGAGAAGCCCCTGCCGAAATCATCAATGGATATCCTGATGCCTGATTCCTTTAGTTCAGTGAGCTTCTGCAAATTGAGCTCCACTGCTTCCATAAGCCTGGATTCGGTTAATTCAAGTTCCAGAAGCGATGGTTCCAGACCAGTTTCAGACAACACTTCACGGACCATCTGGACAAAGTCAGCCTGAAGTAATTGTGTAATCGAAACATTCACGGCTATTCCAAGTTTGTTCTGGACAGTTTCATTCAGTTTTTGAATGAAACTGCAAGCAGTTAACATAACCCAGCGGCCGATAGGAACAATCAGGCCTGTTTCTTCCGCCACACTGATGAATTTTAGTGGAGCAATCATACCATGCTGCGGACTCATCCATCTGATCAACGCTTCAAAGCCGGTTATTCTGCCGGTATTCAAATCATACTGCGGCTGATAGTGCAGTATGAATTCGTCATTTTGGATAGCAGTACGCAAACCGTTTTCCATGCTGATGCGCTGCAGGAATTCATCATTCATCGATTTTTCAAATAGGATATGCTTGTTTTTGCCTTCCTTCTTAGCCTGATACATTGCCATATCAGAGTTCTTTATCAAATCGGAAATGTTGGAGGAATGCTCGGGGAAGGTGCTGATTCCACAGCTTACTGTTATATTGAAACTGTTTCCGGATACATTGTATGGGGCATCAAATGAGCTCATCGCAGACCGTATCTTTTCATTAAGCTCCACGGAAGTTCCGAACTGTCTTATGAATACAACAAATTCGTCTCCTTCAAGTCTTGCAATAAACTCATTATCCGTCATAGTTTCCGTAAGTCTCTTTCCTATTTCGACAAGCAACAGATCTCCCATATAGTGACTGAAGGAATCGTTCACATACTTGAAATTATCAAGATCCATATAAATAAGTGCACATTTATTGTGATCGCCGATTTCTAAAAAAGCTTTCCCTATCTCATTATAAAACGCGACACGATTCGGCAATCCTGTGAGTGAATCGGTATAAGCCAACTGTCGTATCCTTTGCTCATGTTTTCTGCGTTCATTGATATCCGTGAAGGAACCAGCCGCTCGAACGACTTTGCCTGCATTATTCAAAACCGCCTTACCTTTTACAAGAAGCCATCTGTAGTCCCCATTTTTATGCTTCAATCTTACTTCAAAACGCATTGTCGGTTTTACACCTGTGATATATGACTGGGTTTCTTTTTCTACCAGCCCGATATCTTCAGAATGGATAAGGTTTTTAAACCCTTCCCAACCTGAACCTATTTCAAAAAGATTGTACCCTGTCATTTCGAAGAATTTCTCTGAGAAGAACATTTCATCATTTACGGAATCCCAATCCCATATGGCATCATTGGACCCTTCAATAACCAGATGATACCTGTTTTCACTCATTTTAAGCTTGTCCTGCACAGAAGTTAGTTCATCATAATTATTCCGGAGACCTTCTTCCTTCTCTGCCAGTTCATCATAAACTGCGGTAAGCTCATCAAAGCTGTCTTGAAGTCTATTTTGACTTTCAACTCTGTCAGTTATATCCACTCCCATAATTTCCAAAGTATTAAAAGCATTCCCGGATTCTTTGTCCCTCATCATACTGCAGTATAAATGGAAGGCCTCGCACCCCGCCCTCTTCAGTGTCAATTCAAAACTGGCGCTGCTGTTTTGCAGATGTGCGCTTACCATGAGATCCCTGAGTTTCTCACTTTCATTTAAGGTAAGCAGTTCAAATATATTCTGTATATTATCATTCCCAATTCGGTTAAAATAGTCAAAAAACCTCTCGGCATACTTGTTTTTTGTAATGATTGTACCATCAAGGTCGATCGTGAGGACAATAAGATTGGTAACATCGGCAACTCTGGTCGAGTTTACCTGCTGTCTGGATAAATCGATCTTTAATATTCTGGATCTTGAATATAGCATTGCCATAATAAACGTGACACACAATACCGATAGGATCAATATCAGAAATACAATATTCAACAATCCCAAAATGTCGCTCTTCGGTGATGTAACGGCTATAGACCATCCTGTTTGACCGATCGGACAGAACCCCATGTATTTGTTGATCCCGTTATATTCATAATCACCGGAACCTTTTTGTCCCGCGATCATTTTTTTCTCAAGCGCAACAAGCTTATCCAACTTGTGATTTGCCAGAACCTTTTTAAAATCATTTTCATTATTATATATACGACTCCTGTCTTCATGAGCAATCGTATTGCCTTCACTATCAAGGATAAATGTGCTTCCTTTGCTGTTAAGCTTGATTTTATCTGTCATCTGGCTAAGGACGTCTGCATTGTATGTCGCATATAATGCCCCTGAAATCTTGCCATTTTCAACAATGGGAACCGCAAATATGATGACTACCGTACCATCGACACGGCTTACAATTGGATCTGATATGTTCGATATCCCCTTAATCGCTTTTTTAAAATAATCCCTGTCGCTTACATTTAATTTTCCACCTTCCGTAGTCTCGGAATTTCCGAGCATATCTACGATGCTCAACCGTTTGTAGCTATCCAGTTCCAATTGCTTTTTCACTTCACTCATACGTCGTTCCATAGGTAATTGGGTGTTTTTAATAATGCTGTTCGAAGAAATGGATTTGAGTTCCGATAAACGCCCATCTAAAAAAATATCTATATTTTTTGCACCCTGTTCGGCGAAAAGCACAAGAGACTCCTCAACGTTGTATATAAGAATTTTTGATACAGCGTAATACACGATAAATCCGACAAGCAATGCAATGACTGCAGTTTGTATGGAATATGTTAATATGGAACCTGCTTTTTGACTTTTGTGAAACTTCAGCAAAACCACCCCTTATTTAGAATGATCCGGCGCAAAACAAAAAACAAAGAAACATTCTGCAACCGCGAAGGCGATTGCAGACTGCCTTAATTCACTAACTTCTATTTCGGCTTTTACTGATAAAGAGTTAATCAGACTTTTAATTCTTTCATACAGCTGGAGCAGATATTTTTACCCTTGTAGTTTATGACATCCTTTGCATCTCCGCAGAAAAGGCAGGCCGGTTCATATTTTTTAAGAATTACACTAGCACCCTCTGTAAAAATTTCAAGAGCATCTTTTTCAGCAATATCAAGTGTGCGTCTTAGTTCGATCGGTAATACAACTCTTCCCAGTTCATCTACTTTTCTAACTATACCTGTAGATTTCATTTATTCACCCCCTTCCAGGTTTCAGAAACTTGAAGCCGTTCTTTATCGGTTTTAAATTACCGTCACTTTTAGTATCTGTCTGATAAGATCCGGCAATTCCGCAATCTTCTCCTTTGGCAGATATGCACTGCAGCCCTTATTAAAAGCTTCCTTCAATTCCTTTTCACTAATATCCTCGGAAACTATGATAAAAGGCGTTTTTTCACATATGTCGTTTCTTACTGCCAGGGCATCAAGTGCACTGAAGCCTGGCATAACATTGTCACTTATAATGATGTCCCAGTTCGGTTCACATAAATTAGCCCTGAGTGCCGCACTGGTTGCTGCCACCTTGCTGTTTACCTGTAAACCGTTTCTTTTAAGAATTCTGACGGTTATGTCAGCAAAAAAAATGGAATCCTCTACAATTATCACATTCAACATGCTGCCATCATTCATTCGTCATACACCATTCTTCCGATAATATGAAAGATAATTCTGTATTAATTATACATTGTTTTATTTAATAATTTAATGAATTATTTCAAGTTATTACCCTGAATAATGTCAGTTTTTGACTTCGCATCCACGTTGTCTCCATAAAATTTCCGCACAAACACTCACTACTATGTAGCGATTTTCAAGATATCTTTCATTTTTCACTTGCACATTTGTTTTTTGCATTAAATATTGCAATTTTTACATTGCTTTACCTTCAAATTTCATTCTTGACAAAATCACATATTTCGGATTATATTATAAGGGCAGTCACTGTATTTGCATGTGTTTTGGGGTTTATTGCAAAAGTAAAACACAGAAACATGTTTTTTAAAAAGCCCTCGATATTTGAATGATATTTTATTTCTACCTGCATCTTGTATATTTTCTATGTTATGAATACTACTTGTAAAGTGAAATTCAAATCTCCCTTTACAGGAAATATAATAAAATACTTGGAGGTCAAAATATGAAATTGTTAGCTAGCGTTATGGAACAGGTAATCAAGAGAAATCCAAATGAGCCCGAATTCCACCAGGCCGTCAGAGAAGTTCTTGAATCACTGGAACCAGTTGCTGAAAAACATCCCGAGTGGATGGCAGCCGGAATATTCGACAGAATCGTAGAACCTGAAAGACAAATCATATTCAGAGTACCCTGGGTTGATGACAGCGGCAAGGTTCAGGTCAACAGAGGTTTTAGATTCCAGTTCAACAGTGCAATAGGGCCTTACAAGGGTGGTATCAGGCTTCATCCTTCCGTTTATTCAGGCATCATCAAATTCCTCGGTTTCGAGCAGATTCTGAAGAACTCCCTCACAGGACTCCCAATGGGCGGAGCCAAGGGCGGCAGCGATTTTGACCCCAAGGGCAAATCAGACAATGAAGTCATGAGATTCTGCCAAAGCTTTATGTTTGAGCTGGCAAGGCATATCGGTCCTGATACGGACGTACCGGCTGGCGATATCGGAACCGGCGGACGTGAAATAGGTTATATGTTCGGAATGTATAAGAAATTGAGAAATGAATTCACAGGCGTTCTCACCGGCAAAGGACTTACCTGGGGCGGAAGTCTTGCAAGAACCGAAGCAACCGGATATGGTCTGTGCTATTTTATGGACGAAGCCATGCAGACCATAAAGGGCAAGTCCTTCAAGGGCGCAACAGTTGTTATTTCCGGTTCAGGAAACGTTGCAATCTATGCCGCCGAAAAAGTATTTCAGCTTGGCGGCAAGGTTGTAGCTCTCAGTGATTCCAACGGCTACATATATGATCCTGATGGGATCAAGCTGCCTACCATTCAGCAGATCAAAGAAGTTGAGAGAAAGAGAATCAGCGAGTACATTAAATATCATCCGAAGGCTACCTATACTGAAGGCTGCTCCGGCATCTGGTCCATCAAATGTGACATTGCTCTGCCAAGTGCAACTCAGAATGAAATTGACGAAGCTTCTGCAAAGAAACTCGTTGCCAATGGCTGCTTCGCAGTTGGCGAGGGCGCAAACATGCCTTCAACTCCTGAAGCAATTGAAGTATTCCTGAAGGCCGGCGTCGTATTCGGGCCCGCAAAGGCAGCAAACGCAGGCGGCGTTGCAACCTCAGGTCTTGAAATGTGCCAGAACAGTATGAGATACTCCTGGACCTTTGAAGAAGTTGATGCAAAGCTTAAGGACATTATGATCAACATTTTCAAGAATTCAAGTGCAGCCGCAAAAGCATACGGCTTTGGCAACAACCTGGTAGCAGGCGCCAATATCGCAGGCTTCGAAAAGGTTGCATCAGCCATGTTCGCACAGGGCATTACTTATTAATAAAGCAACACCATACAATAAGTCCCGCTATGCTTCGCGCTGGCGGGACTTACTTTTCCCATGACCTTGGCTGGTCCGGCTGCAGAACAAAAAAGCCTTAGAACAAAAAAGTTCCAAGGCTTTGGTGCGCCCAAAGGAGTTCGAATCCCCAGCCTCCTGGTCCGTAGCCAGACGCTCTATCCAATTGAGCTATGGGCGCACGTGCATATATATGATAATACATTCCCACCATAAAATCAACTGTATTTATGTGGATTCATGTAGATTGGGGTTTTTAGGCGCACAATTAATTTCACACCAAACGAATAATTACATTTTTATGAGCAACCGGGTGTGCTATAATATGTTATGGGAATCTCCTGCAAGGAGTTATTATCCCGAATGTACATAGATATGTGAGGTTATTCCATGGTTTTTGACGCCAACTTGTCCATTCTGTATTCCGACAGTCCGATACCGGATATATTCATTTCAGAATACATGCCTTCTCTGGAAAGTGATTATGTGAAGGTTTATATCTATTGCATTTTTCTCAGCAAGCATAGAAAGAACTTATCCTCACAGGATATCGCCAAAAAGCTTGAACTACAGACAACACGCGTGAAACAGGCCCTTGTCATGCTGGAGGAGATGGGCTTGATATCAAGGGGCGATAATGAAAATGTGCTCAGCATGGTTGACCTGAAGGAGAAGGAAATCAAAAAGCTTTACAGAGCCAAGACAACCTCCACTCCCGATGAAGCGGCACTTAGCAATGATAGAAGCAAAACCCGAAGCAGATTCATCTCCAGTATCAACAACGCATTTTTCCAGGGTGTCATGAATCCCTCCTGGTATACGGATATCGACGCATGGTTTGACAAGTACCAGTTCGAAGAGGACGTTATGTATGCCCTGTTCAAGCATTGCCAGGACTATAAGGGCCTGTCCCGCCAGTATATCACGAAGGTCGCCGATAGCTGGCACAGCAAGAATATACGCAACAGCTTCGACCTTGACAAGTACTCCATAGAATCACAGCAGCTCAAGGACATACGTGGGAAAATAAGCAAGAAGCTAAGGAAGCAGGGTTATTTAACGGAGTATGAAGATGCCTATGTGGAGAAATGGGTATCAGAATTCAGATATGATTTTGAAATAATTGAGCTGGCCCTTAAACGTACCACCTCTGCTGTCAACCCGAGCTTTGAATACATAAACAGTATCCTTACGGATTGGCACAACAAGGGTTACAAAACCAAAGAAGAAATCCTCGCTGCCGAGGGGAATAAAAAGGCGGCAGACGCCGGCAAGAGAACAGGTGTTGGAAAACCTGCAGGCAGAACCAGCGCTGCGCCTCAGAAGGGCAATTTTGAACAGCGCAAGTATGATGACGAATACTTCGACAAGCTTTATAAGGATGTGTAAGCTGGATTAGTGCATATTTCAGTTTACGGTATATTGCGGCGATTCTTTTAGTACAGCAATAGTATTCATAATTAACAGCAGGGCAGCATGCAAGCAGGAAGGGTGAAGACCGGCAGATATGGATCCCAACATATACGTATTGATAAAAAATGAATATGACAGAAGGCGGAAAAAGGCGATAGATGAGCTTGAAGCAAGAAAGTCAGAGCTGTATTACCATGTTCCGCGTCTTGAGGAAATAGAAGAAGAAATACATCGGGCAGGCTTCAAATACAACAAGCTGCTGCTCATGGGCTTACTATCCTCCGACAGCGCAGAAGAAGAACTTACAACAGCAATAGATAACCTGGGAGAGGAAAGATCAAAGTTGCTTTCCAAGTACGGTTATCCTTCCGATTACCTGACTCCTGCCTTTGCATGTGATAAGTGCTCCGATACAGGTATTGTCGCTTCAGTTTCAGGTGATAAGACCTGCGTTTGCTATAAACAGCAGCTCATTAACTACATCTATGATCAGTCTAATCTGTCCATTACCGGCAATGAGGGTTTTGCAAGCTTCCTTGCGGATTTTTATGCTGATGTTCCAAGTGAAGCACGGTATGGTATCAAAAAATCACCTCGCAGGCAAATTCTCGGTATATTGGAAAACTGTAAAAACTTTGTGGAGAATTTCGGCAGTTCCGAGGTCCGGAATCTTCTCTTCAGCGGTCCCACCGGTGTAGGCAAGACCTATATGTCAGGCTGCATCGCAATCGAGTTGATGAATCGCGGCTATACGGTGCTTTATCAGACAGCGCCTTCCTTGTTCAATACGATATACGAATACCGCTACAAATCCTCAAACGATGATAGTTATGACAATTCGGTCTACAAAAGTATCATGGAAGCAAACCTGCTCATTATAGACGACATTGGCACCGAATCGCCAACCGGCATGCGGTATGCAGAGCTGCTGGGCATCATGGACACCCGTTGCGCGAACGATAAAAGAAAACCCTGCAAGACAATCATTGCGACAAATATAGATCTTAAAAAGCTGTTTGAATATTATGACGAGCGGGTCGTATCCCGCATTACCGGCAGCTATGACATATTCAGATTTGCCGGTGATGATATCAGAAGGCTGAAGAACAGCACACCGCCCTAACTTCCCAGAAGGCGCCTTGCGGCTTCAGCAAGTCCGTTGCTTATCCCTTTGAACTTAAGCACCTCAAAATAGTAAAGGCTTGCGATCAGCAATACACCCGGCAAAAGCCATGCAAGGCTTTTTACATTTGCCCGGAACGCTCCTGAATTGGCGGATATTCCTACAATAGCCTCATTTGATTTATTGACAGGATTCAGCTTTATCAGTACAACAAGCAATAAAATAAAAATGGAAATGATAAAAAGGAAAAAGAATCCGTATACGAACAGCACGATTGAAAGCTGTTGAGGAGGCAGGCTGCTGAAGGTTGAAAGGATACCGTTCAGATCAGCTCCCTCCGCTATCTTCGCCCCGGGACCTCCGTAGGCCGACATGAATTTGGTAACAATAGAACTTAAAAGCACTGCGATCGCATTATTTGTAAAGTGTGCAAACATTCCACAAAATAATGAGTCTGTTCTGTAGACAATAAAACCGATTAAAGCACCGAGTACAAATGTACCGAATATCTTCTGAAAATCCATATGTGTCAGACTAAAGAGAAAAGCCGCCAGGAGAATTGCCCTTGTAGTGCCGAAACGTTCAAAGCCTCTTTGAATGACACCTCTGAAGAGGAATTCCTCACATATTCCCGCACTGCCCGCAATCACAAGGATGTCGGCCATCAGGCTCCAGGCATCGGTTGCGACCGGCAATTGCTCGACAATTACTTTCCCAAAAATGGAATTTACAATAAACAGGTTTAAAAAGTTGAAAGCACCTGCTATCGGAATGGCAAAAAGCATGAGAACAAAGGTGACAAGAAAATTCAGCGGCTTTGTCCCTTTCAGCCTGAGCACTGATTTCAGGTCATATTTGAACAGCAGCAGAAAAATGAATGCCGGCAGCAGGATCAAACTAAATTCCGATATCAGCACACCGGTATAAAATTCAGATTGCTGAACCCTGTATCCGATGAAAATGAACAGGATGATCGTAATAGAGAACAATATGCATACTTGTACAATGCCAGGCCTTTTAACCTCTGTATTCCCGTCTGTTTCAACTCCCGCTTCCATTTTATCGATCACAGCCTACCCCCGTATTAATCATTATCATTAATATAACGTTTGCCGCTGCAATATGCAACTAAATGTGAAAGATATACGAAGGAGATCCGGCCAATTTATCCATTCGGGAAGTTTACATATTTTATTGATTTGCAGAATCTCCCCTGCGATAAGCGGGAGTTCCACTTCCAAGCTCAGGCTACATGGTAAGCACTCCATTTGGCGTGTTCACGATCATCAGTATATCCTCCTCCTCACCGGTCTCTGCATTGATATATACGATAAAGTCGCTATTATTCAGCTTGCCCTTGAATTCATAGCAAAAGAGTTCCTTTTTGTAGGTTGTAGGTATGATTGCCATCCCTGAGCCATATAGCTTCAGTTTTGTATTAACCTTCTTTTTTGCCTCTTCGGCTGTAATCTTGGGCGTCGGGATTTTCCGTTCAGTGTGATTCAACAGGTAGGTCTTGGACTCGATTCCGACAATTTCGCCGTTGTCCAGCGCAACCTTCACCTTGACGAGGTCGGGATAGACGGTAACGCCGTTCTGCCTGTAAGCATAGTTGATGGTAGCAACATTATCCTGTGTAAGATAGTAGGTGTCCTCCATATTTTTATAACCTTTGCTGTTGAGAAAATCCCTGCCGATCTGTTTGGCTTTGTTCATATCAGTCTTGCTCTCCTTGACAGGCCTGTTATAGAGCATCCACATAATATGGCCGCCTTTTTGCGTTACGCCTATGTTGGCCTTTTGATCCTTCGGAGCACCCTTGAACGTGACTGTGTAGTTGAAGCTTTTAATCGGGCCGCTGTCGTTTTTACCTGTATCTGTGATATCTTGGATCTTGTCCTCTCCCAGGAACTTTTTAATGCTCTTTTTCGCTTCCTCTGCATTAATATCTTTCCCGGTCAGCCCTTTTGCCTCGGAAGAGGTCATATGATCTGAGAAGGGTCCGTCATAGATCAGGGTAGGATAGTCCTGAAATGTTGAACTGATGGATTCCAGTTTCTTCATTGAATTATTAGCTGATGCTTTACTGAACAATGAAGCGCCTTTGCTTGCCAGTTCTCCCCATTTCAATCTGCCGGAGCCAAGATCATTCTGCAGCTCGTCAAGACTTTTTTTCAATGAATTGGACAACTTGTAGAGCTTCTCCACTGTTTTGTACTGCTCATCACTGAGCGATTTACCTTTGACATTCTGAGTGTTCAATGAGTAGCTCAGATCCCCGATTTGTGTAAGGAATTTGGATGTACTTGCCAGTACAGGCTGTGAAACGGGCAGTTGCCCAAGATTCGTCTGTGCCAGGTCCGCCTGCCTCCATGCTTCCTGAAGCGTACCGGCAGTTTTTGCAGTTGTTGTACTGATCATTGATTTTGCCAGAAGTGTATCGACATTATTCACATAACCTACCATGTCGTAAAAAGCCCTGTTGTACTGATTATCCAGCTCCTGCCGGAGATTGGCGGCGTGCTTGAATTGATAGATCCCCCAGATGGAAACCGCCCCTATCAGTACTATGACAACACTATACATCCTTCTGTCCGACAACCTTCTTTTAAGATCCAGAAGTTTATCCCTGATACCCAAAGTATTTCCTCCAGTCCATTTCTTCATATTAATGTACGATTTAATGTACAATCTTTATTTCGCAAAGTTATGCTTACCTATCTTTAAAACGATTTGCCTGCTCCAGATCCAGGAACTTGTTGCTGTGGCTGGGTTATAATAGTAAATGCAGCCATTCGTGGGGTCAAAGCCATCCAATGCATCCTGAGCAGCCTTGACGACACTGGAGCCAGGGTCTATCGGTACGTCTATCTGCCCGTCATCTACCGCAGTGAATGCTCCGGGCTGATAAATAACACCTGCGATGGTTTTAGGAAAATTTGAGTCCTTTGTTCTATTTAAGATGACTGCACCGACTGCGACCTGTCCCTCATATGGTTCACCCCGTGCCTCTCCGTTTATGGCTCTGGCCAGAAGCTGTGTATCACTGATACTGCTATTCTGCGCATACACCTTGCCAAATTTGAATAGGGCATCCGGTCCCAGCAGGATACAAGCGAATAATACTGTAACAGCCATAATAAATAGTGAAGTTTTCTTCCTTTTCAATGTAGGTCCTCCTTCCTGAAAACCTTATGGAATCTCATTTCGCCTTAAATATTCTTTGCAACCAACAAAAAAATATTCCAAAACGGATTTGCTTTTACGGCAATGTAATAATGTTGCCGGCTTTTGTTAATAATGATTACAGCATATCTTAAAAGGCTTATGAAGCCCGGAGGAGAAACCGGATGAACATACTTTTCCTGACCGCCGCGACCGGCGGAGGTCATGTCAAAGCTGCCCAGGCCCTTATGCAGCAAATGGAGAGACAGAATCCAGACTGCAAAACCATGCTGGTAGATTCATTGAAATTTATAAGTCCATTGGTTGACAGGCTGGTAACAGGAACATACCTGTGTACCATCAGAACCTTACCCGGCATATACGGCAGGTTTTATGACCTGTCCGAAAATGATGAAATGATCACAGACCTTGTAAAAAGCTTCAACAGCCTGCTTTCTCATAAGCTCTACAGCCTGCTTGAGTCATATAAGCCCGACGCTGTGGTATGTGTGCATACCATGCCGCTGCAAATGCTTTCATGCCTGAAGGAAAAAGGGGTGCTAAATATTCCTGTAATAGGGATTGTTACCGACTATACTCATCATTCCTTCTGGAAGCTTGACGGAGTTGATGCTTTCGTTGTGGCTCATGAGCATATTAAAAGAAATATGGTAGCAATGGGCATACGGGAAGAAAGGGTGTACGCCTGCGGAATTCCTGTAACGGAAAGCTTTCTTTCCAAAATTGATAGAAGTCTCATTCTTGAAAGGTTGGGACTGAAACTGAAACCGACGATCCTTCTGATGGGCGGAAGTCTTGGATTTGGCGGTTTGGAGGCTGCCTTTTCCTCATTGCTCAAACTGCCCCGGGATATCCAGATCATAGCTGTTACCGGCTATAACCACAAGCTGCAGTCTCGTCTGAAATGCCTTGCACAAAATGCACGGGGGGAAATACGCGTACTTGGCTATTCGGAAAAAATTAACGAATTAATGGATGCCTGCGATCTGCTGGTTACAAAACCCGGCGGTATAACAGTCTCGGAAGCGCTGGTCAAAAAGCTACCGCTTCTGATCACCTCGCCGATACCGGGTCAGGAGGAGAGAAACGCACGTTTTTTGATCGATTCCGGTGCCGCCGTCCGTCTGGAACCGTGTAGGAATATGGAAATAGGGCTGGAGAAAATAATCAGCAGACCCGGTGTACTGAAGAAAATGTCCGATGCTGCAGGAAAGCTCGCCACCCCTCACGCCTGCGAGGATATTGCAGGATTGGTGGAAGAGTTGGTATTGAAAAAATCTGCAGCCTTATGCATGAATCAAAGTTAATAAGGTTTCATTCCTCGTAATGGGATATGTCACCCCATTTTACAACATTCCACCTGCCATTGTCATATTCGATCACACTTAAACTGGTCGAGTGAACAAAGCCTCCGCTCCATAAATCCTTCAGTTTGAACTTGAGTAGATCGCATCAAACTCTATATCCACCAAAGCCTTCGATATCAGACAGGCTTGATTTCTCCCTGTCTCCGTCAGCTCCGAGTCATTATGCCCCTGCATTCTTTTCTCCGTATTCCAGAGTGTCTCTCCGTGTCTTGTAATATACAGTCTGGTCATTTCTACCTTCCTCTATATATTTAGTTAAATACTCTCCTTGCCGCGATAATGGTACCCTCGGAGTTATCCTTGTTGATATCTCCAACGGCCACATAGCCAATCTTTCTTCCGGCATACAGGTAATTTCCGCCACCTGTGCATATTCCCACACTAATGACCTTCCCGCCTTCACCTTCACCGGCACCGGCAAGAAACAGCAGATCACCGGTCTGCGCATCCTCCGGCTTAATCTCCGTACCGGAAGCCAGCTGTCCGGCAAGACTCCTCGGGAGGTCTATCCCGTTAATATGAGCACAGACATAGACAAGACCAGGCGCATCAATTCCCATATTACTAAGTCCGTTTAAAAGATAACTGGCCCCCTTGAGTCTTTGTGCAGTTGCAGCAAAATCATCCGCATTCGTAACGGGAATCATTTCATTGAGTTCGACATGAATAGTGCCGCTGCTTCCCCTGAACCAGCCGGTTTTATTGCCTGGCAGAAACACTTCATACGCATCACCAGAGCTGTTAAAGGCAAAAAACTCGGATCCCATCGGTGCATTCATCTGAGTAACCCCACCCGAAGGATTGGAGGCGATTTCCTTTTCCCTGCTGGTGACTATGATCCTGTCCGTGTATGTTCTGCCGTAAATGCTTGAAATGTCGCTATCGAGGTATTTCAGCTTTATCCAGCCGGTGCTGCCGTCAACGGCCGAAACCTTTGCCCATCCCTGTTCCTTTTGCAGTATGCTTACAGGCTGGTTGTACAAAGCCTGTGTGACACGGGTTGATTTTACATCAGGTTTGACATAAATATCTGCAACATTGTCTGTTATAACTGCCGCATTTTTATCCATTGGGATACCAAATACATACTCGATAGATTCCTCCTGCGAAGACCCCTGTACCGAGCCGGGCCCGTCAATCCCGGAGACCGCCCCGGATGCGCCACTGCAGCCGGAAAGAACTGATACTGCTGCAGTCAGAAACATCAGTAAAAATAATACATTATATCGTATCAACCTCGAATCTTTCATCCCGTACCTCATGTCACAACTCCACCAGATTCAAATTACTCCCGCATATTTCCCGTGCCAGCTCAATCTCACGCTGTTTGCAGGTTAATATAAGAACCTGTCTGTTTTCATATGTATTATATAGATATTTTAATGCAAGAGCTGTCCTGCTGTCATCAAATTGTGAAAATACTTCATCCATTATCAATGGCAGACTTTCACCACCCGCAGTCAGAATACCGGCCATCGCCAGCCTTAATGCCAGGTACATCTGGTCGGCAGCAGCGCCGCTGAGCAACAGGGCATTTTTGATATCTCCGCTTTCAGGTATGGCGACCTTTAGCGCCAGCTTGTCGTCTCCCTTGAGTTCCACGTACTTTCCGCCCGTCAGTCCTGATATAATCGAACTCATCCTGCTGTCAAGGCCTGGGGTGAATGTATGCCGAATCTCTAGGGCTGCCTCCGCAAGTACCTCATGAGCCAGCTTCAAGGCATCCCCCCTATGTTTAAGATACGCGATTTTTTCCCTTACTGCAACGGTTTCTTCTTCCACATGCTGAGGTTCATCATTGTCACCCTGATTTTCTACCAGAAGACCTTCATCGTATTTTCCTTTCAGTGCCGTATCAAGCTGCTTTTTCCTGACATTGTCCACTACGCTCTTCCATTCTTCCGTCAGGACTTCGACAGTAGAATCATATAATGCCCTGTCCAGTTCTTCCGAATCAAAACAGTCTGCCGTTCCTCCACGTATGCCCGTGGCGGCTGCTGCTTCAATACCTGCCTCTAGCCGGCCGCTTAGCATATCGAGCCTTGATGTG
>WSSedL1CaDRAFT_10000526_pt1 | contig 26820 bp, 21 predicted proteins | sample WetSurSL1Cattail_FD_9464 | JGI IMG/M metagenome (IMG submission 9464)
CGTAATGATATCGACGCGCTCTGGAGTCTGTCGCCAACTACAGCCGAACCACATATTCATCCTTCATCCGATTCGTGCTCTTCTATTTGACGCTTACAGAAAGATCGGCGGAAGGATAGAATTATCCTTCCGCCGATCTTTATTTTGTTTGTATTTTAGCAAGCAAGAGCATTTTTAATATTTACCGGTTGGCAAGATTTTTTAAACCCCTATGATTGTGGTTCTGTATCAACACCTAACTTCTCATTTTCTTCATAAATCAGCTGCGTCTGTATTATCTCGTCTGGGTTTGTTTTGTTTCTTAGGTGATACTTCTTTACGAGTTCCTTTAACGTCTGCGCCTGTCCTGAAAGTTCCTCGCTTGCTGCGGCACTTTCTTCAGCAGTTGCAGAGTTAGTTTGCACTACACTCGAAATTTGATCAACACCCAGTGTTACCTGACCAATTGCATTAGATTGTTGATTTGATGCTTGAGCGATTTTTTCAACAGTATCAGCGACAACCTTTGCGCTCTTCACAACCCGAAGAAGAGATCTCGCAGTCTCATCCGCAATTCTTGTACCATTTTCTACTTGTTTCATGGAATTTCCAATCAACGAGGTCGTACTTTTCGCTGCTTCTGTGCTTTTACTGGCCAAATTTCTTACTTCATCTGCTACAACAGCGAAGCCTTTCCCCATCGAACCCGCCCTTGCTGCTTCCACAGCAGCATTCAGTGCAAGTATGTTGGTCTGAAAAGCAATATCCTCAATGGTTTTAATAACCATAGTTGTTTAAATCATAGCTATAATTTGCGTCTAAGTTTGCCATTTGGGTAAGGCCAACTACGCCTGAAATACTGGAAATTACCGCCACCAAAACAAAGGTTAGCACTAGTTTTTTCCCGATTTTCATATTTTCCAACATATATTGATATTCCTTTTGTTAGATACCCCCAATGGGAAAGCGGTACAGTTATTGCTTTATCATATACTCTTTAGGGGAATGACCAGTAACTTCCTTAAACATTTTGCAAAAATACTTTGGGTCTTTGTAGCCGATTTTCTCTCCTATTTCATAAATTCTAAAATTTGAGTTGAACATCAATTTTTTTGCAACATCTATTCGGTATTTCTTTAAATAATCCGAAAAACTGATTCCTACCTCTTTTGTAAATAAATGGCTCAGGTATTCCGAAGAAACATTCATTTGAGTGGCGATTTCCTCGAGAGAGACTTTGTCCATATACGAATTGGCTATATAATTCATTGCTTTCCTTACCAGTACTGAATTAACATTATGTTGTATGGGAGTACTGTCCTGATACATATATACCAAACTATCCAGACACTCTTTAATTTCTTGCAATGTGCAGCTATCATTTAATTCATCAGATAGTCTCATATTTTGCGCTTTTTCATAGATATCTACATTAAATTCTTTGTAACAAACCAAAATGGAAAATGCATACCGTGTGCAGATATTTCTTATTTGATCCGGCCGGAATCTGTTATTTCTCAAAAAGGCAAGAAGCCCGCTGTTCGCCTTCATCAATTCATCGATATTTCCACTTTTTATTGCGGATAATGCTTGCATATCAAACTGCCCTACTTTATTGTTGCTTTCACTCTTAATATTAGAAATCCGTTCAGTATATATCACCTGGTCATTGCCGACCGTCAAAGCCCACGAGTTTAAATATTTGATTTCGTCCAATATTTCAGGCAAATAATCAATCTCTTTGATCGGCAGTAAAGTTACTGTTAAATCTTTATATTCAAACTTGTGAAGTGAAAAAATAAGGTTATAATCAATTTTTTTAACCATGTCTGAAAACTCATATTCGGAATTTATAAAAACAGTTACAAATTTATTCGTACTCAAAGTAGACATTAGGTAATTATTAAAATTATAATACTTACAGAAAGAATCCAATGTTTTTATCAAATTTGCTAAATCGGTATTTTTGCCGTAGTATAGGTTGACAATATACATCTCTTTGGGTACTACAGTATTCTTGATGAAATTCAGAGCCTCTGTTGAATCATTTTTCACATCCAACAAAATACTTTTCATAATTTCATCCTGCGATATTATTTTTTTGCCATAATTCACTTTTTTAATGTGCTGCCAGTTTTCCATGCTTTGAATTACACTGATTAACTTTTCATATGTAATCGGTTTTAATAAATACTCACGCACTCCATATTGTATTGCTTGCTGCGCGTACCCAAACTCTGCATAGCCGCTCAGTATAACAAATGACGGCTCATATTTTGCGTTCACTATCTTCTCTATCATTTGCAGCCCATTTAATTTTGGTAGTTGTATATCGACGAATATTAGATCAGGCTTCAATAAGATCGCCATTTCATAGCCTTCCTCACCATCAGCTGCCTTGCCGCATATCTCATGTTTGGGACTAATTTTTTTAATTAATGCGGCAAGCCCTTCACGAGCATTGAACTCATCTTCTACAATCAAAATTTTCATGGTGTTACCTTATCTCTTTCTTGATTTTCCTGACAAGTTTATCAATGGATATTATTATATTCCCTATTTTAATATATGATGGGAATCACAATTGTCACTGTTGTTCCTAGGTTTTTCTCACTTGCAATTGTCATGTTAGCAGAATCTTTATAATAGATTTCCAGCCGTTCATATACATTTTTTAGTCCTATTTCCTTGTTGGGTTTATCATTAAGGATATGATCCAATTGATCTTTAGGAATACCCAAACCATTATCGCTTATTTCGATTTTCAGAGAATTCTCTTGAAATTTATCGATTTTGAGAGTGAGCAGTTTCCCTGAATCGCAGCCTTCAAAGCCATGAACCACTGCATTCTCAACAACTGGTTGAAGCAGCAATTTATATATTTTACAGCCTAATATTTCGTTGTCAACATCAAATCTGGTTGTGAAACTGTTATTAAATCTAACTTTAAACAAATACAGATATTTTTCCAGCCATTCAACTGCTTCATATATCGTCACCTGTTCATTCACTGTTTGAATGCTGTACCTCAGTATATGAGCAAGGTTGCCAATCATTTGACTAATTTCGTAATCCTCATTTTTAATGGCCATCCAATTGATGCAGTCTAACGTATTATATAAAAAATGTGGATTTATCTGGGCAACGATTGCGTTGATCTCAGCTTCCCGTTTTCTATTGGATATTTCATATATGTAGTCGTTTTGTTTTTTCAAATTCTCAACCAAACCACTTATTTTCAAAATCATATCATTGAACTCATTGCTTATGAATATGAGTTCACTTTCTCCCTTTGGCTTTATATGAGCACTAAAATCTCCTCTTTTTGCTTTTTTTATCTCATTTACAATATCATTGACGGATTTATAGAACTTATTTGAAAACAAAATAATTACAGCGATGCATATTAAAATAATAAACAACGTAATTGCCAAGGTTAATTTCCAAAGAGCATTTATCTCATAAAACATACTGTCTTTATCCACTAAATTTACTACATTCCAGCTTGTGCCGTCAATAGATACGCTATTTATTATCACCCCATCCTTTAGGTTGATCGGTATTGCTTTCGATAATTCTGTGATTTCATAATTATTTTTCCCTGAGCCTTTTTCTACATTATATCCTATGTAGCTCTTATCTGAAAAAGAAATGATCTTTCCTTTTTCATCGACCACAAAGGAATACTCTTTTACATCGTTATTTGTCTCGTTATCCGTTTTAATGTTGCAAATATTCTGGAGATGCTTTTCGTCAATACTTAAGATTATGATTCCTAAGTCCTCTCCTGTTTTTATATTCCATGCTTTAATCCCTATATTATATAGGTAATTGTCTTCGTTATTGTAGTAATAACTTTTTGTATTTAAAAACACAACCCTGTTGCTGGCGTGGATGCTAGTATAAATCTGCTTCTTTTCTTCACTAGTGTAGGAGTCCCACAAATAGTTGTTTACACTCATATTTTTTTTATCATAAAACACACTTCTCAAAGAACTGTTTACATATGTAATACTGGAAATTTCGTCACGTATGTCGGCATAGGACGCCAACGAATCTCTCAATTTAATGCCACCTGATTCTCGCTCAAAATCATTTCCGTCATTGATCTTGACTTCATTTTCCGTAATATTGTCATCTGCATCAATTCTGTATAATATCCCCTTGTAATATTCCATATCGGATTCAATGTTTGTTTTCATGTAAGATAGATTCTTATTTGTGAGTGCATTGATTTTCTGCTCAATATAATGTTCACTTAGATTATAAAACACGGTCTGCATTACAATAATTGGTATGATTGATATTACAAAACACACGAACAGTATCTCAAATCTCAGAGTATAATGAAAATTTCGCACATACTTCACTACTTTCATTTGATTCCTTTTTCGCCGCTGGATAAAGGTAGAATATGGCTTCATTTTACCACTTTACTCGTTGAATAAACAAGCTCATAATAGTAATAGGGCCGCCTGTTTTAACATTAGCGGCCCTAGGTCCCTCAAATTATTTCTAAATGTTGGCTCCATCCCTTAGGAACACGGGAATAACGTCAATGGGTGCGTCACACTCAATGCTGCTGCCGCCATCAAAAGATTCACCGGTGTCAAGGCTTTTCCATTGCGAACCCAGTGGAAGATAAACCTTCCTGCTTCGCTCATTCGCATATAGAACAGGCGCAACAAGCAAAGACGGTCCAAACATATATTCATCCGCAATATTCCAGCAATGATCATCTTGAGGGAAATCATAGAAAATGGGACGTATGACCGGGCTCCCTTTTTCGTGTGCCTCCGCCATGATTTTTGTAATATACGGCTTCATTTTTTCCCTTAGCGAAATGTATTTTTTAAATATCCCGTACGCCTTCTCACCGTAACTCCAAACTTCGTTTGCGGCGCCACTTGCGCATAGCCCGCCGCCCTTGCTGCCAAGAGGAGCACTATGAGGCTCACGGTCACCATGTATCCGAAATACAGGACAAAAGGTTCCAAACTGAAACCACCGTATCACTAGTTCCCGAAAACTCTCATCGTCAGGATTTCCGCCATGAAACCCACCGATGTCCGTCGTCCACCAGGGGATGCCCGCCAATCCCATATTAAGGCCAGCGCTCAACTGGCACCGCAGTACGTCGAACGAGGAATAAATATCACCGGACCAAACCAGAGCGCCATAGCGCTGGCTTCCCGCCCAAGCGCACCTTGCCAGATTAATAATATTTCTCTGACCTTCTGACTTCATTCCATCAAAAAAGGCCTTTGCGTGCATAGCTGGATAGATATTCCCAACCTGCATATCTGTTCCTGCATAATACCGATACAAATCATAATCATAGACAGAATATTCCGGCTCAGCCTCATCAAGCCAAAAGATTCGAATCCCTTTATCATAGTAATTCTTCTTGATCTTATTCCAAACGTATTTTCTAGCATCTGGGTTGGTGGGATCATAAAAGACTGTATCTCCCAAATAATCCATCGTAGTGGCTATGCCCCTATCTGTTCTGACAAGATACCCTTTATGTCGCATTTCTTCGTAATTTTCGCTTGTCTTGTCCACGGTAGGCCATACAGAAACCATAAGTTCTATGCCCATCGTTTTCAATTCTTTGATCATGGCTTCGGGATCCGGCCAATACTCAGGGTCAAATTTCCATTCGCCCTGTTTCGTCCAGTGAAAATAGTCAATTACAATGACCGAAAGCGGAATGTTTCTTCTTTTGTATTCTCTTGCTACATTTAAAAGCTCATCCTGCGTTTGATAGCGCAGTTTACATTGCCAAAATCCCATGGCATAATCCGGCATCATGGGGACGGTTCCTGTGACAGCTGCATAATTCTCTTCAATTTCCGCAGGCGTATCTCCCGCCGTAATCCAGTAGTCAAGCTGCTTCGTCGATTGAGCAACCCACTCGGTCACATTCTTACCAAATGTAACCTTGCCGATTGCAGGGTTATTCCACAGGAAGCCATATCCAAGACTTGATAAGGCAAAGGGAACACTTGCCTGAGAATTTCTATGTGCAAGCTCAAGAGAGCAATTTTTTAAGTCAAGAAATTTCTGCTGATACTGACCCATTCCAAATACTTTTTCTTTCGGATCGGATTCAAAACGTACAGTAAGCTGATAACTGTCGCCAGCTAACGGCTTAAATTCACGAGCTTTTATCTCAAGCGCACTGCAATATTCCGTAACACTGTTACGGTTGCGTACAAATTCTTCTAAAAGAACGTTACCTTTTTGATTATAAAATGTAATCTTACCATGTGCAGATAGTTTGGCGGATATTTTGCCATTGTTTATTTCAGCTGATTCCTCATTTATCTTGATAATGCTTGCATAATCCTTTGAGGCAAGCAGAGCCCAATCCTCGCCGCTCATCTTACTAAGATACGTCGAGCGCAGCCTCAGGCTGTTCTTGCCCCATGATTCTATCCATACTGTTTCATTATCAAACTGCCATACAAGTCTATTCCCCTGCGCGCTGAAAAAAGATTCCATTATAAACATCTACCCTTTCTATCTGATTAAATGCTCCTCTGATCTTTTCAATCCGATGCCTGTTATGATTCAGCCTTATGAAACGTAGTTCCGAGCTTATTACGACAAACCTGCATCTATCCTTTAACAGCACCGTTTGTCAAACCGGATACGATATATTTCTGAAGGAATATAAAAATGATTAGAACCGGGATTGTGATTACTGTGCCATAGGCCATAATGCAGTTCCACTGTATCCCATACTTTCCTATGAAATTGTAGATACCCGCTGTTAACGACCTCATGTTTTCTGATGACACAAACGTAAGTGAGTATGCTAGGTCACCCCAGGAATAGAGGAATGAAAATACTGCGCACATAATAATCCCCGGATATGAAATTGGCAGCATAATTCTGACAAACGCAGTAAATGCATTGCAGCCATCAATTTTGGCAGAATCCTCGAGCTCTTTCGGCAAGCTTAAAAAATATGTTCTAAGTATAAGGATTACGAATGGAATTCCGATCGTCATGTCGGACAGAATTGGTGCGAAGTAGGTATCAATAAGGCCTATTTTATTGTATACCAGAAACATAGGGGTCAGTGTAAGGGTCGCAGGGAGCATCTGTGTAACCAGGAACAGCATGATAAAAAGTTTGCTTCCCTTCATTTTAAATCTTGCCAGCCCATAAGCACCCGGAATTGCTAACGCACAAGACAAAATCATGGTAGACAGCGCTATGATACTACTGTTTAGAAAGGCTCTCCCGATGGTTGACCCACCTGCGACCTGAGCTACATAAGCTTCAAAAGTAAATTGCTCAGGAATGAATGTCGGAACTTTCGCAAAAATTTCAGCGTTTGGCTTAAACGAGCTGATTATGAGCCAATAAACAGGAAACAGCATGATGACTGCTATGATAATGCTTATCGTGTTCAATAGAACACTTCTATTTTTATCTGTCCTGTTCATGCCATCACCTCATCTTTGCCGACTAACTTGATATATACAATCCCAACAGCAAACAGTAGAATGAATAAAACATTTGCAACTGCCGCTCCCTGACTGAACGAATATTGGGTAAAAGACAGTCTGTATGCATAAGTTGACAGAAGTTCTGTTGCATCAACAGGTCCACCGCCGGTGCTGACAAATACGAGGTCAAATACCTTAAATGTGTAAATGACGCCGAGGATGATCACGGACAGCATAGAAGTCTTCATGAGCGGCAGGGTAACGCTGAAGAATTTCTGAATTGTATTTGCTCCGTCCACTTCAGCAGCCTCATAGTATGAGTCGGAAATATTGCTTAAACCCGTTGTGAGCAGAATCATATTAAACGGGATGCCAATCCAGACATTTATCCCGATCACGCTAGGCATCGCCATATTGGCTGAAACAAGAAAATCCATCGGCTGTGAAATCAGATGCAAACTAAGCAAAATTGAGTCAATCACACCGCCGCTTGAGCTAAGCATAAATTTAGACAGCAACGCGGTTACTGTTACAGGAATCATCCAACTGATAAGAAGAATTCCTCTTAGCGGCTTTGCAAGCGAAAATTTCATATTAAATAGCAATGCCAGTGCAAAACCGATCACAAACTGAAGCAAAATGCTCCCAGCTGTAAAAACAATCGTATTTACGATGCTGGTTCTCATCGTGGATATTTCAAACAAGTCGATGTAATTTTTTAATCCGACAAACACTTGGCTGTTTTGACCCATTGTAATGACATCCACGTTATATACGCTTAAAACGAAATTATAAACGATGGGGAACCCAACCAGTGCGATCATAAAGATTAAGGATGGAAGTACAAAAAAATAGCCCTTCCTATCTTCTTTTGTTATTATTTTAAAAAACTTTTTAACCAAAGTCATAAGCACCACCTATAATTACCGAAAAGTGCCTAATACCGGTTCCTGTTAAACCTCACAGTAATTTTTCTTCATAACCGGCGGAGAAAATTGCCGATTACTCAATAAGTTATAGCAAGTTATCGCTACGCTATAGCAATTGATTAAATAAGCGGTACTTTTTTCTCCTGTCACCCTGCCTGCGGCAAGGGTGACAGATAATAAATACTCCTCATTATCTTTCGAATCGCTACAAAACAGGAAATGGAAAAGGCACTTTTCGTCAGACATATTATTACTTCTTTAATGCAGCATCAATTGCAGTCTGTGCTTCATTTGCTGCGTCAGTAGGAGTTTTTTGGTTGGTCATTACTTGCTGCTCGGCAGTGTACAAAGCAGCAGAAACTTTTGGCCACTGTGCTGAAGGTCCTCTTGGTGTTGCATAGTCCAATATTGTTACAAACGGCTTCATAAGAGGATTGTTTTGCAGCACGGTATCCTTTGCGGCTAAGCTCTTTGTTGAAGGAATATAACCCATGTCATCTATGTAAGTTAGTGAATTATCCGATGTGAACTTCAAGAATTCCCAACCCTCTGCCTCATGGTGGCCTTTGATGATTCCCAAGTCTTCACCGCCGGTAACAGAAGCATTTTTAACATCCTTTGGAATTTCCACAACGCCAAAATTCAACTTTGGAGCATCTGTCTGAACTGTTTCAATATTCCAAGGCCCATTGAGCATCATAGCTGCTTTTCCTGTAGCAAACTGCTTCTCTGCATCCGCCTGCGTCCAGTTAATCGCTTCCTTGCTCATATATCCTTTGGTTACATAATCCTGTAATAGCGCGAGCGATTTTACACCTTCAGTGCTATTCACTTTATCATAAGTGGCACCCGTTGAATATAACCACGGCATGAACTGGAAAGATCCTTCATCATTTTTTATTGCCGAAACTGAAAGACCATATACCCCGTTTTTGCTTAATTTTGCGCAATCCGCAGTCATTTCATCCCATGTGGTAGGTGGGTTTGCTATACCGGCATCTTTGAACATGTCCTTGTTATAATAGAATCCAAGATCATTGCAGCCAAATGGAATTCCGTAATATTTGTCCCCTGCTTTGCAGGTTTCCAATGGGCCGGCATAAAAATCGTCTACCTTGGAACCAAAATCCTTGTTGAAATTGTCTGTCACATCTGCAAACAATCCCATAGAGATGCGTGAAGCGTAATCGCAGCCATCGATCAAAACAAGATCAGGCAGTTTATTGGAAACAAGCCCAATGGAAAGTTGCTTATCCATCTCATCTCTTGGGGTGAAAACAGCTTTGACCTCAATCTTGCTTTGGGACGCGTTAAATGCAGTGACCAAAGCCTTAACACCTTTCTGAGAATTAACCCCCTCAAAATAATCCCACAATGTAAGGGTAACCTTTTCACCTGCTGCCGCCGTACTTTCTGTTGCCGTACTTGCTGCGGCCGTGCCCGCTGCTGTACCCGATGCGGTGCTTGTTTTACCCGAAGAGCATCCGACAGCTGAAGTTGCCAACATTGTGAAAGCCATGAAGCAAGCAAGAACTCTTTTGATTTTCATTTCTTTTCCTCCCAATAAAATAAATTTTAGCAATTTTTCTCAATAATAGTTAATTGCTATGTTAATAGTATAAAGGCCAAACCATGATAAAACAATATTACAATTATGCTAAAAGTGTGTAATGTTGCTATAACTTTTCAATTAAGTCAGATATTGTTATGCATCTTTCAAGAAGTGAGCCTACCTGCTGCAAGTTGCATGGTTTTGCATCCCAGTTCATAATAATAAGCTTTATTTGTATCTGATCCACGTCTGCATTTCACCTTTCCCCCTGTTACCCCAGGCAAAGTAAGGAATTGCTTTTATGCGGATGTCTTTCTCATGGCATTCAAATGGTTTGTATAGCTTTGTTCCCCATGCGTTTTCATCAATTCGTTTGGCGGTGCCTTCAATAACAACCACACCGTCCAAAAGATTCTTATCGTATTGGGCTATTAACTCCGAGTCTTTATTAAGTGAAATTGCAGATAGATTTTCGCCGTTATCCGATTCCTCTAAGCAGTATACAACCGGGCCACGCTGTATTGCTACTTTACCGGCATCCGCTCTAACCTGAGGGTTTGCCGCAACAAGTTGCACAGGCATGTCAAGTTCAAGCGTCACTTTGTCGCTGCTGTGCCAAGTACGGTTCATGACGATAAAGCCGTCGACCAAACATAAATTTATATCAATCTCTTGATCATTCACCTTGACTTTAGCGCTTTGGCACCAAGCGGGTAGCCTTAAAGCCAATGCAAATTCGCTTGGTTTGTCCGATGCTACTTCAAAATTAACTGCGCCATCCCACGGGTAATTTGTTTTCTGAGTTAAGCCAACCTCATTTTGACCTAGTTCAAAGTGGGCACTGCTCCCAATATACAAATTGACATAGACACAATTTTTACCGCGGGTGTAAATATACGACCTCAATGATTCAATCAGCCGCACAAGATTGGGCGGGCAGCACGCGCACCCGAACCACGACTGTCTGACCGGTTTCACATGGGATTTGACCGGGTCTTTTTCACACGCTTCGGGCCATACCTCTAAAGGATTCACATAAAAGAAGTGTTTTCCATCCATTGCCATGGACGCGATCACATTGTTGTACAAGGCCGTTTCCATCACATCGGCATATTTGCTTTTTGCATCGAGACGCAGCATCCGATTTGCGAAGAAAATAAGGCCTATGGAAGCGCAGGTTTCCGCATATACCGTATCGTTCGGCAGATTGTAGTCAAACGTAAATGCCTCCCCGATATTTGTCGAACCAATTCCTCCGGTAATATACATTTGGCTGTTTTGTATGTCATCCCACAGCCTATGGCAGGCCGACAAAAGCTCCTTTTCCCCGGTCTCAGCCGCAAGGTCTGCCATAGCCGTATACATATAAACAGCTCTAACCGCATGTCCAACCGCTTTATCCTGTTCCTTGACCGGCAAATGTGTCTGGTTATATTCTTTGGCTTTACTGGGCGGTTCCTGATTCTGCGGCTTTTCATAGCAGGTTCTGCCTCTTTTCTCCCATTCCTCATCGAAGTAGTAAGGCTCTTTCCCGCGTTGTTCAATGAAATATTTACTCAGATTCAAATATTTCTCATTTTGAGTGACTTTGTACAATTTAATCAGCGCAAGTTCAATTTCCTGATGCCCGGGGTAACCTTTCAGCTTTTGCGCTTCCGAACCAAAAACAGTATCAATATGGTCTGCAAGCCTGCTCACTACATGAAGCAGCTTTGTCTTTCCTGTAGCCTGATAGTAAGCGACTCCCGCTTCTATCATGTGACCCGCGCAATAAAGTTCGTGGCAATGATAAAGGTTGGTCCAGCGCTTTCCGGGTTCCTTGATTGTAAAATATGTATTCAGATAACCGTCCGGCTGCTGCGCTTTCCCGATGATGTCAATGGTCTGGTCTGCCAATGACTCGAGCTTTTCATCAGGATTGTTTTCAAGGCTGTAACTCACACCTTCCAGCCATTTGGCAACATCGCTGTCCTGAAACACAAAGCCGTAAAATTCACCCTTTTCAAGACCTGCGGCAATTTTAAAATTTTTAATCGCATGGCTTGGCTCCTCAGAGCCTGCCTGGTCGTTCAGAGCATTCCACTGATACGGTATTGCCACTTCTCTGATCAATTTTTCATATTTTGACCAGAATTGGTCACGCAGTTCTATTTGCTTTTGATCGACATTCTTAAAATCAGAATCGTTGCACATGATTCGCTCCTTTTCTCCACCAAAAAAAATTATAATCAATCAAGGCCCATTTACGGTGGAAAAATGGACTTTCTCATGGAGTGTAAAGCCGTTACCTCCTTGCAATTTTTGTGTAATATTAATATACTAATCTTACGATATGGCGAATCTTTGGGCAACATATAAAATTGTAGAATAGGTGGTGTAATACGACATGCTATATTTAAAAGCTGACGTCACGAAACCGTTATCCTATATATCCTGCGGACAATTTGTAAAAGATAGCAATTGGATTCATGAGAAGAGGAATCTGGACAGTTTCGAGATAATCTACGGCGTGAGAGGCTGCGCGTACATACAGCAAGATGAGGATAAGTTTGAAGTAACACCCGGAAAAGCACTTCTGCTACTGCCCGGTCACGTACATAAAGGCTACAAAGAATCCGATGGTGAGGTATCATTCTATTGGATGCATTTCCACTGTGCCGACAATTCTGAAATACTTACCAGTAAAGCTGCTCAATCGCTCATGTTCCCATTAACATCAGGTGCCTATTTTAACAACTCATGCCGCTTTGTTATCATTCCGGTTTTTTTTAAGCCCAATGAGAGTGAAAAGCTTACGATACAAATACGGCAACTATTGCATTGCGCATATTTAAAAAATTATATGTCACTCACCAACAATTATCTGCTCACGCTGGTGCTGATGGAGCTTTCGCAACAGGTAGTAACATCTTCTTCCAATGATCTGCGTGATGAAGCGAGCAGAAAATTTTCAGAGATAATCGAATGGATAAGAATAAACAGCAACAAAAACTATTCAGTAGCGGAAATCTCTAAAAGATTCAATTTCAATAAAGACTATCTGTGTCGAATGTTTAAAAAGCATACGGGTATGTCTATTGTAAAATATATGAATGGCGTAAAAATTGGAAAAGCAAAGGAACTGCTTTGCAGTTCCGAGCTTTCATTAAAAGAAATTTCTTACAACCTTGGTTTCAACGATGATAAATATTTCATGAAACTTTTTAAAACATATGAAAATCTGACACCTTCTGAATACCGGAGTTCCTATTACAAAACCCACTTAAACGATAAATGAGCTGCTCAGCCGCACTTGATTCTTATAATACATCTTGCATAGATTCTACGTTTTAGAAGGAATTTTTATTTCTACTACCGTCTCACTTCCATCTTCCCACCGTTTTTGGTTTAACCATGTAGCAGGATTCGGAATATACTTGCCGTTGTCCTTTTGCCATAGCAGATCGCCTGCTTTCCGTCTGAAATCTGCCGATAATACCGTATCACATCGCCCAAATATGGGGCATGCTCATTACCTGTTTGACTTCCGTTGCAACGAATTCTCCGGCCCGTGTATGGATTCTGGAGAAGTCCGCAACGGAGGGCGCATAGTAGTCGATACGTCCGGAAAGAAATCATAGATTCGCTTGTAGGAAGCTGCAAGGCAGTGGTGGTTATTAAGAAGTCCCTTGCAAACTTGAATGGTTTGCAAGGGACTTCTTTGTGTTCTATGTTTTATGTGCTACGGTGGTCGGAAGCCATTAGTATATGCAACATTTGTTTACCCAGTAGCTTAATCTGCGATTGAACTATTATAATAAACGTTTAGGTTTAGGCAATCTCATTGCCTTTTGTCATAGAAAGTTCCGGCCAGGTCACCTACGCCAAATAATTCGAAACAAGGTGGCAAAATCACTCACCTGCTAAGGGCGTAAGTCGATTAATTGGCGCGAGGATTGGTTTAAGTCCGGTGAATATGGCGGTGTTTCAAAATTACACCTTGTCTATACTTTATTATGAAATTTTAAAAGGTATCAACGCAATAGAGCGAATTGCGGCATCCACAACCCAGTATATAAAAATAAAAGCTGGAGGCTAAAATATTCCATCAGGGATGCATTGATCTACGAACCGGATTGCATGCCGTATACTTTACCTTTCTAAAATAATTTTGTTGTCAAGATTATGAAGTTTTTCTTGCATTATCCCTTATTTCGGCAGCTTGTTCGGCCAGCGCCTGAATTTCATCAAATCGGTCTTCAGCCAGCAGATTTTCCGGTACAATCCAGCTGCCGCCGCAGGCTACGACATTTTTAAGAGCAAGATACTCTCTTACATTGGATGTGCTTATCCCGCCTGTGGGCATAAACTTCATTCTGCCGTAGGGGCCGGAAAGTGCTTTCAGCAATGAAACGCCGCCAACCACTTCTGCAGGGAACAGCTTGACCGTGTTCAGTCCTTCCCGCATACAGGCCTCAATTTCCGTTGGGGTTGCGCAGCCGGGAATCACAGGAACACCATGTTCCAAGCACCAGCGTACCACTTCCAAATTCGTGCCAGGGCTGATAATGGCTTTGGCACCCGCATCCACCGCCCGGCGTGCGGTTTCTACGTTAAGTACCGTACCCGCACAGACGCAGATTTCCGGCACATGAAGGGCAATCTCCCGAATAGAATTCTCCGCCGCATCACTACGGAACGTGATTTCCGCTGCGGGCAGCCCTCCCGCCAAAAGCGATTTTGCAAGTAAGACTGCGTTTTTTTCATGATTTATTTTAATTACAGGAACAATACCTGTATCTCGAAGCTGTTTCCAAAAATCACTCATTGTATATTCTTCCCTTCGATAGTTTCCTGCCAGTTAGCGCTCATAAACGAATCCAATTCTCTTCGGGTGGGCAGTCCTTCGTTATCGCTTGCATTCATGACCTGCAGGGTGCCAATCGCATTACCGCGCTGAACGGCCTCTTCCAGCGGCAAAGCCTCCATTACTCCGCTGATTACCCCGGCTGCAAAGCCGTCCCCGGCACCGACAGTGTCAACAATTTTTTCGGCATGGTAAGTGGGGGAACAAAAATCGCCTTCTTTTGTGGCAGCGTAGGCGCCCTTTGGTCCGATTTTTACAATCACGGTATTAACGCCGCGGGATAAATAGAAATCCGCAATTTTTTCAGGTTCTTCTGTTCCGCAGAGTATGCCGCCTTCTTTGCAGCCCGGCAGTACATAATTTGCCAGAACTGCAAGCCGGTTCAGTTCCTGTACCATGGTTGAACGGTTAGACCAAAGCGAAGGGCGAAGATTCGGATCGAAAAAAATGGTTATTCCTGCGGCTTTGGCCTTTTCCATCAAGTATTGGGTAGCTTCCAGCGCTGACGCAGACAATGCCGGTAAAATTCCTGTGATATGCAGACCGTCGTAGTGTGCTAAATCAATCTTTTCTAAATCGGCCGTCGTTATTGTTGAAGCGGCGGAATTTTTGCGATAATAAAATATATCAGGATCGCCGCGGTTGGTTTTGCTTTTCAGCATGAAACCGGTCGCGTGATTGTCACTGTATGTAATCAGTGACGTGCCGATTCTGTTTTGCTCCATGGCCTTGACAATTCGCCTGCCAAACGGGTCATTGCCAAGCTTGGTCATGTAACCGACCGAATGGCCAAGGCGCGAAAGCCCCACTGCAACATTAAATTCAGCACCTGCCACTGAGGCTGCGAACAGATGAACGTCTTCCAGTAAAGCCTCTTCCTGTGCAATAAAAAGGCCCATCGGCTCCCCAACCAACAAGATATTCTTGCCCATTTTTAATTCTCCTACCATGGCAAATTTTATTTCGGCTGCTTACCGATATAGGCAAGGATTCCCCCGTCAACATATAGCACATGGCCGTTGACAAAATCGGAAGCATCCGAGGCAAGGAATACTGCCGGCCCCATTAAATCATCTGTTGTTCCCCAGCGGGCCGCAGGTGTTTTGGATATGATAAAGCTGTTGAACGGATGACCCGGCACACGGAGAGGCGCGGTTTGCGGCGTTTCGATATAGCCCGGCCCAATCCCGTTACACTGAATATTAAATTCACCGTATTCTGAAGCAATGTTGCGGGTAAGCATTTTAAGGCCGCCCTTTGCCGCTGCATAGGCGCTCACCGTTTCACGGCCGAGCTCACTCATCATGGAGCAAATATTAATGATTTTTCCATGGCCTTTTTTCATCATGCTGGGAATAACCGCTTTCGCTACAATGAATGGCGCGTTTAAGTCAACATCAATTACCTGGCGAAAGTCTTTTGCAGACATTTCCAGCATGGGAATACGCTTTATGATGCCAGCGTTGTTTACGAGAATATCGATAACCCCGACCTCTTCTTCAATCTTTTTAACCAATGCCTGCACCGATTCTTCGCTCGTCACGTCACAAACGTAACCGTACGCTTTGATTCCGGCTGCCTGATAGGAATCCAACCCCTTGTCAACCAGTTCTCGCTTAATATCGTTGAAGACTATGGTCGCACCCATGTTTGCGTAAGCCGATGCGATGGCAAACCCAATTCCATAGGATGCGCCGGTTACCAGTGCCACTTTTCCGTCCAGTCGAAAACTTTTGTTATCAATCATTGCGTACTTCTCCTTCTTATCCTTTCCCGATAAAAAGACTTGTTCATCTGTAGTTCTCCCCGCCTGCGGTTAGGAGAACTACAATATAATCAAAGTGAATTTAAGAGGAATCAGTATTGTATAATATTTATTTTAAATCTGTCGTTTTAATATTGTCCATGTCATCGAATGCCTGATTCTCTCCGCCCATGGCCCAGATAAAGCTATAATTCGATGTGCCGCATCCCGAGTGGATGCTCCAAGACGGATTGATGACCGCCTGCTCACTCTGCATCACAATATGGCGTGTTTCGCTGCCTTCACCCATCATGTGAAAAACTACATTTCCTTCGGGAATATTGAAGTAGGTATAGATTTCCATGCGGCGCTCATGTGTATGACAGGGCATGGTGTTCCAAACGCTGCCTGCTTCCAGACAAGTCAGGCCCATAGATAACTGGCAGGTTTCCAACACATCGGGATGAATAAACTGGTTGATCACGCGTTTGTTGGATGTCTCCTTCGCACCCATGGGTCGCTTATTTGCTTCTTTGATGGAGATGAACGTCGTTTTGCACGCTTTATGCGCCGGTGCCGATACCATATAAAATTTTGCAGGATTGTTCGAATCTCCACTGGAAAACAAAACTTCTTTCGCCCCTTTTGTGATGTAAAGGCAGTCCTCAAAGCCCATCTCATACAAAACGCTGTCCACGCTGATTACGCCGGAGCCGCCAATGTTGAAAATGCCGATTTCGCGTCGCTCCAAAAAGTATTCTGTTCCAAAAGTTTTCCAACAGTTAAGTCCCTTTTCTATTGAAACCGTTTCACGCACCGGCATGCACCCAAGCGTCACCATTCGATCCACATGAGAATAAACCGCAGTAACTTCGTCGGGACTATAAAGGTTTTCAATTAAAAATTCCCGACGGATTTCTGTCGTATCATAGCGTTTAAAATCTTTTTGATTTGCAGAATAACGAATGTCCATTGTTATCTTTCCCTTTCAATAATCAGGTTATCTGTATGGGCTTCCGGCTGAAAATATTTCCGGAAATCCGTGTGAATGCGTTCACTAAGACGATGTATTCCGCCACATAAATGCTTTCTAATCAATGACTCCACGTCGTCGGCATTTTTTCTATGGATCAGGTCAAAAAGCGCCTCATGTTCTTGGATGATTTCCTTAAAATTCTGAACAGCCACAATATCCAGCATGCGGAATCGTGTGTAATCTATTTGTGATTTCTGAATCATGCCCCATAAATTTTCCAATCTTGTTGCCTTGAACCAGACCTCATGAAACTGCGAATCAAGCTCAAAGAAATGGCTGATTTCAAAATTTCTATCCTCAATCAGCACAATTTGCTTTCGAATAATATATCTCAGCTTTTCTTCTACAATCGGTGTGCACAAATCCATAAAGTCACAGATTACTGCAGATTCAACGGCGATTCGCATATAAATCACCTGTTGAATGTCATCAAAATTCAGCAGTGTAACAAAAGAACCCTTGTACGGAACCACGGTTACCAGTCCTGCGTTCCCCAACCGCTGCAAAACGGAACGAATAGGGGTGCGCGACACGGAAAAACGTTCACAAAGTTTATTTTCGCTGATGGACTGTCCTGGCTTTAGATTTAAATTGATAATTTCATCTGTTAAACATCGATAGATATATTCGCTGCTGTTCACCGGAATGTTTTCCACGATTTTCTCCCACCTCCTTTTATGTATTCAGATTATCACATTGTATTCATAATTTCAATTTGGATACAAGCAAGAACATTTTAGCAGGAATTTGTGCATATTTTATTAGAATTATAAAGCGCGTGTATGGACAATCCCTTACTAAAAATCAAAAAATCCTGTTTTAGCGTGAACCGAATCCAGACGAATAAACACGGAGTCCCGCTCCAGGCTTAGAATTTTATTGAATAAAGTAAGCTGATATGCTTTTATAAAGTGTCAATATTTTTTCACCACAGAAGCTGCAATTGCAAATATTAGTTACAATAAAACAGGTGGATATAAAAATAAATTAAGAAACATGCACAAAATTTCGGTTGACAAGTGCAAACTAACATGTTAATGTATAAGCAAGAAAACTAACATGTTAGTTTTCTTTGATCCGGATCGCAACCAAAATCAAAAAATGTGTGGAGGGTGAATTATGGTTAATGTTATCATTGGAATCATCATGATATTGTCTTTTTTTGGCATGATCTTGTATTGTGTCAAAGGGCATAATCTAATGGTTGGTTTCTTCGTAATGTCTGTTTTTTGGGTGGTCATTGCATTGATTGGCAATGCAATGGTGCCCACCGATGCCATGAAAGACAAATCGATTGTCGATGTTCTTACAAATGTATTCCAGACAGGACCTGAAAACTATGGCAAGTCTATTCTGGTAAACGTGTTTTTCGGTGCATTCTTTGGCAGAATCTTGATGGATACGGGTATTGCCGCTACCCTGATTCGTAAAGTCGTGGAGTTGGGCGGCGACAAGCCACGCATAACGATGACCCTTCTCTGTATCGTAACCTCTGTTATCTTTACATCCATGACCGGTATCGGCCCTGTTATCTCTATTGCTGTGATCGTGCTTCCCATCATGCTGTCTTTGGGCATCGCCGCTCCTGTGGCGCTGTTCGCCTTCATGGGCTCTATCATGTCCGGTATTTTTGCCAATATTGTTAACTTTAAACAGTATCAGGCGATTTTTGCAACCGCCAAACCGGCGTATGCAAGTTATGATTACAATACATACTTCAAATTTGGTATGGTAGCAATGGTCGTTGCACTGGTCGTTGTTCTTGTTGTTGCCAATGTCAACCTGAGCAAAAAGAAAATCTCTCATGCATGGGCGGCTACTGCGCCTTCCACGTCTTCCGCCACTATTGAGAACGCCCCTGTCATCTCATGGGTTTCCGTTATTCTCCCAGTGGTTCTGGTTGTCGCATTGAACGTTCCCATTATCCTCGCTTTTATCCTCTCCGGCCTTTTTGCATTGATTACCTGCCGTAAACTGAAAGGCGGATTTGGAGAAATCTGCCGTATGCTGGCAAAGCTTTTCGCAGACGGAGCGATCGATGTAGCTCCGATGGTCGGTTTCCTGCTTACCCTGTCCATGTTCAACAACGCAGCCAACTTTGCAGCACCTTATTTTAAAACACTGCTGGGTGGATTCATTCCCACAACAGCGCTTGCAATCTGCCTGGTATTTGCAATTGTGACACCGCTCGGCTTCTTCCGTGGGCCTATGAACTTAGTGGGCTGCGGCGCTGCTATCCTTGCAGTGGTTGTGGCCAGCACGAACTGGCCGGTCCTGTTCCTGTATCCTCTGTTTGCAGTTACCACCATTGCTCCACAGCATTTGGACATTACCCAATCCTGGGTAGCATGGGGCTTCGGCTACACCAAGGTGAGTACAAAGGACTACATGAAGATGTCTATTCCGACCGGATGGATCACTGGCGCCATTCTTTGTATTGCTGTCTTCTTTATGTATGGCGGTCTTGTAAAATAATCGTATTGGCACATAATATATTGGAGTATTCCCTTAATTGTTGCGCATTTCGAAGAAATAGCATCCTTGTCCTAAATACTGTTTCAACTGAATGAATCATGGGCGGGTTTGGATGAATCTTTGAAATTGGGATTCATCAATGCCTGCCCTTAGTTTTAAAAGATGAGCCATTACCGGCTGAAAGTCGGCAGATTCACCTCACGACTAGAAAAGTCACACGCAGACCTAAATTATAAAATAACTTTTTGTCGCATGCCAAACGTTCAAACTCCTCACTTAGCAATCAAAACTTTCAGCTTTCATAAAGTTCGTTAAGATTCGAAATTATTGCTCTTTGGCGATGATGATTGACTTGCTGTCCTGAAGGCTTCGTCCGGCTATATGAGCTTTGAACCAATGGCGCAGTTTGGCAAAAGAAATCATAGTAAAAAAGGATGGTATAAGCATGGCAAGAGCTGTGAGAATGGGAATTGATGTGGGCGGTACCCACACAAAAGCAGTAGCAATTGATAATGCTACTCATGAGATTATTGGTAAATCTTCGGTGAAAACAACCCATGATGATCCAAGAGGTGTCGCGGCCGGTGTTGTAAAATCATTTGAGAACTGCCTTAGAGAAAACAATATAAAACCGGAGGAAATCGTATTCGTAGCACACAGTACGACTCAGGCAACGAATGCTCTGATTGAAGGCGATGTTGCAACCGTCGGTGTAGTCGGCATGGCAAAAGGCGGCCTCGAAGGCATGCTGGCGAAGAAGCAGACCTGTCTGAATAACATTGACCTTGGCAATAATAAGGAGATTAAGATTCTCAACAGCTTTATCAATACCAAAAAACTGACAGACGGTGTGGCAGAGCAGGTATTAAACGAATTGCAGAAACGGGGTGCTCAAGTAATCGTATCCTCCATGGCCTTTGGTGTGGATGACAGCGGCCCGGAGCAGTTGGTATATGAAGCCTCTAAGAAAAAAGGGATTCCGACCACCGTGGCGTCTGACATTACAAAGCTGTATGGATTGACCAGAAGAACGAGAACGGCTGCCATCAATGCAAGCATTCTGCCAAAAATGCTGGATACCGCAAATTCCACGGAAGCCGCTGTACGCGAGGCCGGCGTAAATGTACCGCTCATGATCATGCGCGGTGACGGTGGCGTTATGGAGATTAACGAGATGAAAAAGCGCCCGGTACTTACCATGCTGTCCGGTCCGGCGGCTTCGGTCATGGGGTCGCTGATGTATCTGCGTGCCTCCAACGGTGTTTACTTCGAGGTCGGCGGTACAACGACAAACATCGGCGTCATCAAAAACGGCCGCCCTGCCATCGATTATTCCATTGTAGGGGGTCATCCAACATATATTAGTTCGCTGGATGTGCGTGTGCTAGGCGTGGCAGGCGGTTCCATGGTGCGTGCCAACAAGAATGGAGTCGTGGATGTAGGTCCACGTTCTGCCCATATTGCGGGCTTTGATTATTCTGTCTACTCCGATCCGGATAAAATTGTAAATCCTCAAGTGGAGTTCTTTTCGCCCAAACCCGGAGACCCGAACGATTATGTGGCCATTCGCCTGGAAAATGGAGAGCGTATTACCATCACAAACTCTTGCGCGGCAAATGTGCTTGGTCTTGTAAAACCGGAACATTTCTCTTACGGCAATGTTGATGCGGCAAAAAAAGCGATGCAGGCATTGGCGGACTACTGCGGCACCACAGCGGAAGTGATTGCTAAGCAGATTATGGAAAAGGCTTACGCCAAAATTGAGCCTGTCATTCTGGAACTGGCTGAAAAATACAAACTTGAAAAAGACCAGATTTCTCTGGTCGGTGTTGGCGGCGGCGCGGCTGCACTCATCATCTATTTTGCAGAAAAAATGGGTTTAAAGTATAGCATTCCGGAAAACGCTGAGGTTATCTCCTCCATCGGCGTGGCGCTGGCTATGGTTCGTGATGTGGTCGAGCGTATCATCCCCTCTCCTAGTCAGGACGACATTCGCTCTCTCAAAATGGAAGCGATGAACAAGGCGATCGAGAGCGGTGCTAGTCCAGACAGCGTGGAAATCCACATCGAAATTGATCCGCAAACTTCAAAAGTTACTGCAATTGCCACCGGCTCCACGGAAGTCAAGACCACGGATCTTTTGAAGGAATGCGATGAAAACGAAGCGCAGAAGCTGGCGGCTGATGATATGCGGATTAGCATAGATCAGACCAAGCTTTTGGAAATAACGAAATATTTTTATGTATTCGGTGCCAAGACGGACCGTACCAAACAGTCTGTACCGGTGCGAATTCTGGACAGGAAAGGTTTCATTAAGGTTCAGAGAGGGTGCGCCATGGTACTTAAGACTACTGCGCAGGATTACCTTGAAGCGGTTAAAAAGCTTTGGGAGGAAATGGCTGTGTACCAATCTGAGCTAATCGCAAGACCTGATTTCTACCTGTGCATGGGTGCAAGGGTTATGGACTTTACGGCGACCGATTTTGTCCAGTTGGAACTGTTAATGAGTATCGAAATGTCTTCACTCGATCCGGACACCGAGATCATCGTAGTAGCTGCCAATATCAATCAGTGTTGACGCACATCGAAGTTCATAGTGCCAATCAGTTGCCGCCGAAATTGGCTTTACCCTCGTAATGGGTGGCAAAAGCTTGCAAGAAAGCGGGATGGGCAGATGGATACACTGACTGGAGACAATATTTCATTAAGCAATATGCTCTCGGATTTGTGTAAGATCGATGACGAAGAATGGGGACAATATGCTTTTTCCAGAGATATTTTAAAAGACCGTATCCCAAATGAGGAAAAGCGTGAAATGATCGGCAAATCGATTCAATGCGGATATGAGTATGCTGATAAGATCCTTCAGGAAACCGGACTGATTACGCCATCGGAGATTGCAAAACAGCTTGGACTTCATGTTATGTCCAACGACCTTCCCATGACCGGAAAACGGGTATTGTTTGCCCAATTCACTCCACCGGACCAAATTGAGATATCACAGGAGCCGGTTGAAAAATATAAAACGATTCTTGCCGGGTCAACAGAAGAAAAATCCGACCTATTGATCACAGAATCGGAAATCCACAATCTACTGCTTGGGCATGAGATCTTTCATTTCTTGGAAGACCAATATAAAGATGAAATCTATACTCGCACGAAAAAAATACAGCTATGGCATATCCTAAATTTCAAAAACGACTCTACCATTCGAGCACTCGGTGAAATAGCGGGCATGGCCTTTTCAAAAAGGCTCAACCATATCGCCTATTCCCCGTTCCTACTTGATGTTTTGCTATTCTTTGGGTATAATCCAGAGGGAGCAAAGAATATTTACAGGGACATTATGGGTATCAGTGTAAAGCAGAAACTATAAAAGGAACTGGTGTATAGAATGCGTCAAGGGAACTCACTCAATGATTTGGTTTACAAAAATATCAGCGACGATATTATGGATTTAACGCTGGAGCCGGGGACTACTGTAAGCGTGCAAAAATTAGCAGATATGTACGGAGTCAGCCGTACCCCTGTGAGGGAAGCTGTTATTCGGCTTCAGAAGAAAGACCTTGTGGAAATTTACCCGCAGGCAAAAACATTGATAGCTAGAATTAATTTTAACCGAATTATTCAGGAACGGTTTATTCGAAAAGCATTGGAGCTCGCAGTGGTAGATGATTTTATTCAAAACTGCAATTTGCAAGCATTCGATGCCATGGAAAACTCTGTTCTTATCCAGATAAAATGTATCGGTAAGAAAAATTATAAAGAATTCTTCGTTGCGGATAATGAATTCCACAAGATTATATTTGAAACTGCAAATAAAGACTTGGCATGGGCTACAGTCAATGATGTAGTATCGCATTATAACCGGTTTAGAATTTTGTCCACAAAAATGGCAGGCATCGACCAGAGAATCATAATTGAGCATGAAAAAATTCTGAAAGCGGCAAAAGACAGGAATGCAACCGGTATGAAAGAAATCCTTGATGCGCACCTAAACAAGGTTCAGAGCCAACTCGGAAGCTTGCGCGACATTTATCCTCAATATTTTGTAGATGTGCGGTAAGGCTGGAATTCCGGCAAGAAAGGGGAAAAAAATATGCAAATGACCATGAGATGGTACGGGAGCAAATATGACACCGTTACGTTAAAACAAATCAGGCAGACTGCGTATGTAACAGGGGTTATCTCCACCCTGTACGATAAAATGCCCGGCGAGGTTTGGAAAGAAGAGGAAATTCTCACACTAAAAAAAGAAGTAGAAGACGCGGGCCTGACGTTTTCCGGCATTGAAAGCGTTAATGTGAGCGATGCAATCAAGAACGGTTCGGCAGACAGGGACAAGGATATTGAAGCATATATCGAGACGCTGAAAAATTTGGGCAAAGCAAATATTCACATGGTATGCTACAACTTTATGCCCGTGTTTGACTGGACTCGATCGGAACTGGCAAGGAAGCGCCCCGATGGATCTACTGTAATGGCATACAATCAGGCTGCCGTAGATAAAATTGATCCGGTTAGAATGTTCGAAACTATTTCGGGAGAAATGAACGGTACAGTCATGCCCGGCTGGGAACCGGAGCGAATGGCAAAAATCAAAGAACTCTTTGAGCTATATAAGAATGTTGACGAGGAAAAGCTATTTGCGAACCTTAAATATTTTCTGGAAGCTATCATGCCTGTATGTGAAAAATATGATATTAACATGGCGATCCATCCAGATGATCCATCCTGGAGTGTATTTGGTTTGCCGCGCATCATCAACAGCAAGGAGCACATCCTGCGTGTGATGAAGATGGTGGATAATCCCCACAGCGGAGTGACCTTCTGTACCGGTTCCTATGGCACCAGTTTAAAGAATGACCTGCCGGATATAATTCACAACCTGAAAGGACGCATCCACTTCGCGCATATCCGCAATTTGAAGTTTAACGATCGGGAACATGATTTCGAGGAATCTGCCCATCTGTCCTCCGACGGCACCTTTGATATGCACGCAATCGTGAAAGCACTGTACGACATCGGGTTTGAGGGGCCTATCCGCCCCGACCATGGTCGCATGATTTGGGATGAGGTCGCCATGCCGGGCTACGGCCTCTATGACAGGGCGCTTGGTGCGGCCTATCTATGCGGGCTTTGGGAATCCGTTGTAAAAGAAAATAGATAAAGTTTCTACTTTTACACGTCATCTATCTTGGAGGCGTGTTTTACAAAAGGATGATGAATCTATGAAAGAATTTATGGACAACGACTTTTTGCTTCACAGCAACACTGCAAAGACATTATTTAATTCTTATGCAAAAGATATGCCGATTTTTGATTATCACAATCATCTTTCAGCACAGGAAATTTATGAGCGCAGGAAATATGAAAATATTACACAGCTTTGGCTTGGGGGTGACCACTATAAATGGCGTGCCATGCGTGCGGTCGGCATCGAGGAATATTTTATCACAGGGAACGCGTCGGACAGAGAAAAATTTCTAAAGTGGGCATGGACGGTGGAGCAGATTCCAGGGAATCCACTTTATCATTGGACGCATCTTGAACTGCAGCGCTACTTTGGCATCCATGAGCCGCTGTGCGAAAAAACCGCTGAGAACATTTGGACGCACTGTAACGCCCTGCTTGCCACACCAGGCTTTGACGCCCTCGGGCTACTAGAGCAGCGTAAGGTGACGGCACTTTGCACCACTGACGAACCTTTTGATACGTTGGAATGGCATCTAAAAATCAAAGAGGCTCCGGATATTTCTATGCAGGTATTGCCCACGTTCCGCCCGGATAAGCTTTTGCACATTGAAGACCCAGCTTTTTGTGGGGCGCTGCATAAGATGGAAAAGCGTTTTGACATACATATCAACGGCATGGCTGATCTGCAGCTTACGCTGCAAAAAGCAATAGAGCATTTTAAAACGGCCGGTTGTATTTTAGCTGATCATGGCTTTTCTTCCTTTTCCTATGCGCGCCGCGGTGACGATGGTGATGCCGAAGCGGTTTTGAAAAAGGCCATAGCGTGCGAACCTTTAAACATGCAAGAAATCGCTGTTTACAAAGGCACAATGTTACGCTTTTTAGGTTCAGAATACTGCAAATACGATATGTCCATGCAACTCCACTTGGGTGCGCAGCGTGACAACAACACACCGATGCTGCAAAAGCTTGGACCTAACTTTGGCTACGACAGTGTTGGCGAGTGCACAAAACCGGAGCTGATTTCAGCGTATCTTGACGATCTTATTACAGTAGGCAGCCTTCCCAACACAGTCCTATATTGCCTGAATCCCGGCGATAATGCTGTGCTTTCTACCATGGCGGTGAACTTTGCGAGCGGGCCGGTACGCGGCAAAGTGCAGTTTGGCAACGCATGGTGGTTTGAGGACAATGTGCGTGGCATTTCAAATCAGCTTGACGAGCTAATGGAAACCGGACTGATTTCCACATTTATTGGAATGCTTACAGACAGCCGCAGTTTTACGAGTTTTACCCGGCATGAATATTTTCGTCGAATCCTGTGCGATAAGCTTGGAAAAATCATTGAAGACGGAGAGTACCCCAACGACCTTGCGGCAATGGGAAGAATGGTTGAGGACATCTGTTATAACAATGCTGTTTCATATTTCGGTTTGAATAGGGAGGATGCATAAATGAAGCTAAACAAAGCAGCTTTAAAAGATAAAACCGCGTGGGCGTCAGCGGGCGTTGCCCTGCCGCAATTTGATATTGATGAAATGTTAAAAACGACGCGGCAAGCACCGGTCTGGGTGCATTTTTGCGCGGGAAATATTTTCAG
>WSSedL1CaDRAFT_10000527_pt1 | contig 26757 bp, 26 predicted proteins | sample WetSurSL1Cattail_FD_9464 | JGI IMG/M metagenome (IMG submission 9464)
TACCGGTATCTTCTTGCCCGCCGCACCGGCCGGTGCACCGGCCGCGACCCGTCCCGGTATGCCGGCGGGATCCCCGCCGGGACCGCAGCGACCGGGTGCGGGACGGGAAAAGCATAATGGTAGAATAACCGAAAGGAAGGAACAACCATGAAGATCACTGCTGTTGCCGATATCGTGCCGGGCCCCAACCCCCACCATGTTGATGCGAGGAAAATTTACGACACCCCCCATGCCCAGGCCGTTGTTATCCTGCTCCGGCCCGCGGAGTCGCTAAAAAAACATATCACGTCGGTCGATGTCTTCTTTTTTGTGCTCGAAGGATCCGGCACGGTCGAGATCGGGGACGAACAGAAGTCCGTTGGTAAAGACTGCATTGTCGAGAGCCCGGCACGGATCCCGCACCGCTGGATAAACACCAGCAGCGCAGACCTCCGGATCCTGGTCGTCAAGGTGCCACGACCGACCGAAGAGACAAAACTGCTCTGAAATTTCCCGCCAACGGTACGCCCCTATATAAGCGCCACCTTTTAAGACCCGGCAGGTCAAGAGAAGACCGATGGCAGAGAGCCGGGTCGATCCCGACCGTATCCGGGTGATCACCAGCGCACCGCCGCGTTCAAAAGACTATGTCCTGTACTGGATGCAGTCCTCGCACCGTGCGGACGATAACCCGGCGCTTATGTATGCCATTGACCGGGCGGATGCCCTGCACCTCCCGGTGGTCGCATACTTCGGCTTTTTTCCCAAATACCCGGAGGCAAACCTCCGCCATCTCACATTCATGCTCGAAGGGCTTCATGCAGCCGGCCGTGCGCTTGAGGCGCTTGGGATCCGGTTTGTGCTCGCGGTTCAGGATCCGGCGGACGGCATCCTCTCCCTTGCAGGAAACGCTGCGCTTCTTGTCGCCGACCGGGGCTACCTCCGGCCCGAACAGGAATGGTACGAGCGTGTTGCGGCCCGCTGCCCGTGCCCGTTTTTGCAGGTCGAGGCAAACGTGGCAGTCCCGGTCCGGACCGCATCGGACAAGGAGGAGTACTCGGCAGCAACGATCCGGAAAAAGATTGCCGGACAGCTCGACCGGTTCCTTGTTCAGGTGCCGGCCCGGGCCCCGGCCCGGGCCCCGGCCCGGTCCTCGCTCTCCCTTGATATCCCTGCCCCTGCCGGCGAACCGGTCTCCACAGTCCCTGACGGGCAAAAAATCGACCGGAGCGTACCGCCATCGCCGGCGTTTCGGGGCGGCACGGACGAGGCCCTGCGCCGTTTCGACGCGTTCCTTGCTACGGGCCTCGACCGTTTTGGCGAGAGAAGGAACGACCCGGGCACCGGTATTGCATCCGGCATGAGCCCGTACCTCCACTTCGGGCAGGTCTCGCCGGTCACGCTCGCCCTCAAGGCCCGGGAGCACGGCGGCCCGGGTGTTCCGGCATTTCTCGAAGAGCTCATCGTGCGCCGGGAACTCGCAATCAACTTCGTGACCTATAACAACCGGTACGATTCAATTGCCTGCCTTCCCGCGTGGGCGGGGCGTACTCTTGCCGCCCATGCCGGCGACCGGCGGGAGTACCTGTACACCCGGGACGAACTCGAACGGGCCGCCACCCACGACCCGTACTGGAACGCAGCACAGAAGGAGATGGTCCGGACCGGGAAGATGCAGGGCTACCTGCGGATGTACTGGGGAAAGAAGATCCTCGAATGGTCGCCGACCCCAAAGGAAGCATACGAAACTGCCCTGTATCTCAACAACAAGTACGAGATCGACGGGCGCGACCCGAACGGCTATGCCGGGGTTGCTTGGTGTTTTGGCAAGCACGACCGGCCCTGGAAGGAACGGCCGGTCTTTGGCATGGTGCGGTACATGAACGCGGCAGGGCTCGAACGGAAATTTTCCATGGACGCATACCTGGAAAAGAACCGGTGATCTTCGGAATCTTTTAAAAAATATAAATAATGCTAATATACTATCGGCCGCATTGTATTTCCCTGAGAACCCGCGTTCCTGCACGCGGGATTTGTTCCCCGGAGCAACACCATGCAAAAAAAATGGCGCATCAACCTTATCCTGCTCGTCATTTTCGGGTGCGGGATGCTCTGCATCTTCTTGTCCGGGATCATTCCCCTGCCCAAAACCCCGCTCTCCGTACGGTTCGAGCAGCAGGGACCGCCCGGCGGGGATATCGTGTTCCGGGCCCGGGATGCAAAAAACCAGACGCCGCTTGAGGGCGTGTCCTATTATATCGACGATACGTTTGCCGGCGTTTCCGGCAGCGACGGGATCTTTGTCCTGCGGGAAGGATCGTATCCGGTAGGGACGGTCATGTTCCGGGCAGCCCGGCAGGGCTACCGGGACTGGATCTCGCAAATCGATCTTGCCGAGATATGTTCGCTGGACCTCGACTTCGAGGAGTCCTCGATCCACCCGGTGCTCATAAACGGCCCCCCGGACCGGAAGATCGATGTGGTCTTTGTGCCCTCAGACACCGCGTTCAACGGTTCCACCCGGACAAAGCTCCGGTATGCCGGCTATCCCGGCGGCCGGGAACAGTTTGCGGCCGATGTATCCCGGTTTATCAACCGCACGTTCCTTGCAAGCCCTTCCCTCATGTACGAAAACGCGTCGGCTGCAAATGCCTACCCTGGTAAGTTCAACTTCTACTATTTCTGGGACGGGCAGACATTCGGCGATGCCTTTGACGGGTGTGCGGGCACCATCCCGGAACGGTACTGGGAGGAGGTAACGTTTGGCGATCTCACCATCCTGCTCTACCCGAAATATTACGGACGGTACCTCGATCCGGCCAGCCAGCCGATCGGCTGCACCAATACCAACGGCCTCGGGAACGTGTACCTCAAGATTGCCGCGGACCAGTATTCCCTGGGCATACACGAGACCGGCCACGGGCTGTACAGTCTCATGGACACGTACTGCGGGAACACCTACTACCGCGAGAACGATCCCAATCCCAATATCTGGAGCTCGGAGGAGAAGTGCCGCGAGGATGCGGTACGGCGCGTCCGTGACCCGGACGGCTGCCGCCGGATCAGCGATGATTCGGCAGGATGCCGGAAGGACTTCTGGCGCTGGGATCCGGATCCGGATATCATGAACGAGGCATATTACGGGAAGTTCGGGAGCGCATCGACGGACCGGATCCAGGGAATCCTGGCGGGGTACTAACCCGGGTGGCAGACGATGAGAAAAAAATTGTCCTGGGCTGCGGTTGCGGGAGTGGCGCTCGCGCTCCTCCTGCTCTGTACGCCCGCTGCCGCGGAGAGCTTCGGCGCATGGCAGAAGATCTTTATCGTGGATTTTATCTTTGACGATCACGGGGTGACCGAGGAATCGTCGGGGATCTGGTACGGGACCGCGCCCGACCCGGGTATCCAGGCCGGGCCGATCGAAGGCACCCTTGCCGATTCCGGCAACCGCGCCCTGACAAAATTCTATCTCCGCGATCCCCGGTACCAGGTAGGCGATGCCCTGATCGAGCATGACGATGGCACGGTCTCGGTTGCTGAGTATACCCAGTATACACCGGCCGTGGAGATCCGGGTGGTCCTCCCGTACTCCCCGGATGCACGGACCCTTACGCTGGTCGATACCGGCACCGGGACCACCCTGGCAACGGTCGACATGGTGCAGGCCGGGTCCCGGCTGGCAGAGACTGCTCCGGAGGAACTGGAATTCTACGAGCATGCCACGTTTGTCCATCGCCCGGGAAGCGGTACCTCCGGGAGCATTATTCCCCCGTGGCTGTTCCTCGGTGCGGGACTTGTCCTGATTGCCGGGGCCGTTCTCTTTACCCTGCGCTCTGCCCGCCGGCCCGACCCTGCCGGCAGGGCGGCACTCTGGAGCCGGGCAGGGGCCGTTACCCGGCTGGCCGGATCGGCTGTACGTGCACGGGCGGCAGGCTTTGCCGGCTTTTGCAAGCGCGCCGTGGATGCACTCTACCATACCTCGGTGCTCATCAACTTCGCCCTGATCTTTGCCATGATCTTTGTCATGCTCCAGGGATCCTTTGTCATTGCCGGTCACAATGGTGAGGAAATCCTGCTTGTCGTTCTTGTCTGCCTCGAAATACCGGCACTTCTCCTTCTCGATGTCTCGCTGATTACCACGTACCGTTCGCTCGTGAATAATGCGTGATCATCATTAACCGTTTTTTTTAAAGGGTAATGTACTGTTTCAGCCCCTAACGACAAGAAAGATTTACGGAATGATTATGAGTGAAAATTGCATGCCCAAAATGTAATGCGAAAAAGTTCATCCGTTTTGGACCGGAAAATGCTGACGCTCCAGGGGCTTCGCCCCGCACGCTCGTGGCGCCCCATTTGCGATAGTGCTGTATTACCTGAATCGGGATTTAAGGTAATACAGAGGAATCGCTGCGCCCCCGCCCCCTATGGGGGCAGGGTTGGCGCGAAGGGGGGTGGATGATTGTGAAAAATAGAGGGCAGTGGCTAGATTGGCACTTTACCCGGACTGATTTCTGGGTCCGTGCGAAAACATCGGACGTAAAATTTTCTGGCCGTCAGGGGCCATAAAAAAAGATTACAAACCAAAAATTGTTTTTTCCTTCAGCCGGTGGGGATACCGGGAAACGACAGGGTCTTACCCGCTCTTTTCCGGGACCGCGGCCTCTTTTTCTGCGGGCTCTTTATTCTTCGGTGTCCCGAGGGTAAAGCCTGCCTTCCGCAAGAGATAGTAGGATGCGGCAAGCCCGATGATGATGATGCCGATGCCGATCAGTTCAATACCGTCGGTCTCCGCAGGATCGAGCAGGATCACTTTCCGGGCGATCGCGATGATCGCAAGAAGCACCACGATCTCCACGTGGATCACGTTCTCCTCGATATATGCCTTCATCGTATCCAGGAGTTCGACCGCGATGAGCACTAAGAGGAAGGTACCGAGCACCGAGGTCAGTTCGTGGTTTTCCAGGAGTCCGACGGGAGCGTTCGATACCGAAACCCACAGGTACCAGAACATCTCCCCCAGCGCAAAGATAAGGACGATCACCAGCAGTGCGATGAGGAGCATGTAGACAAGCCGTTCAAAACGGTTGATGAAATCGAGCATCATTTTCCTCCGTACGGGATCAGATCGGGGCGGTTCTTGTCGTAGAGCCGTACGACATCGCCGATCACAATTACCGCAGGCGGTTTAACGCCAGCCTGTGCGGCGATTGCACCAATCCTTGCAAGTGGCCCGGTGGTGACGCGGCGGTCCTTTCGGAGGCCCCGCTCGATCACGGCGACCGGCGTCTGTGCATCCTTGCCGTTTGCAATCAGGGCCTCTGCAATGCCCGGCAGGTTTGCAACGCCCATCAGGATCACGATTGTGCCGCGCCCCCGGGCAAGCAGTTTCCAGTCAAGGGCCGATGCGGCCTTTGTCGGATCCTCGTGGCCGGTGAGGATCGTGACCTGCGAGGCGTACTTCCGGTGCGTGACCGGGATCCCGACCGAGGCGGGAACGGCAAGGGCGCTGGTGACTCCCGGCACCATCTCGACCTCAATGCCCGCCTCGCGGAGGGTTTCGAGCTCCTCGCCGCCCCGGCCAAAGAGGAACGGGTCGCCGCCCTTGAGCCGGACGATCGTCTTTCCCTGTTTTGCCCGGGCCACCATCTCGTTTTCGATCTCGTGCTGTTCGAGCGTATGCTTCCCGCCGAACTTCCCGCAGTCGATCTTCTCGGCCCGCTCCGGCAGGGTGGCGAGAATTTCCTCGCCCGGGAGCTGGTCGTAGAAGACCACATCGGCTTTTTCGATGAGATCTGCTGCACGCTGCGTTAAAAGACCGGTCCCGCCCGGGCCGGATCCGACAAGGTAGACTTTCCCGGTCATAAGGAGATCCCCAGTGTTTTGTATGCTTCCTCGATGAGGCCGCCGGCCTTTTCACGGAGGTCTTTACCGATCGCCCGCGCCTCTTCGAGCGTACCGATATCTTTCTCTATGCGCTCCACGCGCTTCCCGTCAAGGGAGAGTACCTCGGCAACCAGGTGGCCGGCCTTACAGTAGATCCCCATGGGCGTAAAGCACCCCGCGCCCACCTGCTCCATCACGGCCCGCTCTATGGCAACGTCTTTCCTGGTGCCCGGGTGGTCGAGCACGGAGAGCACTTCCATGAGCGAGGGGTCGGCCCGGCTTACGACCGCGATCGTGCCCTGATTGGGGGTGGGCACGAACTTCTCGGGGGGCAGGCGCTCGCCCGGGATGCGGACGCCGAGACGCTGGAGGCCGGCCTCCGCGAGCACGATTGCATTGTACTGGCCTTCGCGGAGCTTGCGCATCCTCGTATCCACGTTCCCCCGCAGGTCGCGGATCTCGAGGTCCGGGTCGTGGCGGAGGAGCTGGGCCTTTCTCCGTGTGCTCGACGTTCCCACGACTTTTACGGCCGAGACCGCGCCAAAGTAGGCAAGGTAGTCGGCCGGGGAATCGCGGGGAAGGATGGCGGCGATCACGAGGCCCGAGGGCCGGATCGCGGGGATGTCTTTCATGCTGTGGACCGCGCAATCGATCTCGCCGTCGAGGATTGCATCGTCAAGGGCTTTTACAAAGACGCCCTGCTTCCCGATCTCATGGAGCGGGACGCCGGTCACTTCGTCTCCTTGAGTGCTGATGATCTTCTGCTCTACCTTGATCCCGAGCCCGGCCAGTTTTTTACCTACGATCTCTGCCTGGGCGAGCGCGAGCTTGCTTCCCCGGGTGCCGATCCGGACCGTCATGCCAGGTACCCTCCTGCAATCGTCTCGATGTCCTGCGGGGTGTGAGCCACCGAGAGGAAATTGGTCTCGAACTGGGAGGGCGGGATAAAGACGCCGCGGTCAAGCATCTTCTGCCAGAACGCACCGAATGCCTGCGTGTCGCATTCCTTTACTTCCGTGTAGTTCTGCGGGGCATCTTTGCGGAAGAAGTACTTGAACATCGAACCGAGCCGGACAAACGATCCGGTATCGAGCTTCTCCTCCGGGAGCGACTCTTCGATCACCCGGGTCTTCTCCGCGAGATCCGCATACGTCTTCGGGTGGTCGTGGAGCCAGCGGATGGTGGCAATCCCGGCCGTAAGCGAGAGCGGGTTTCCCGAGAAGGTGCCGGCCTGGTACACCGGCCCCTCGGGGACGGTAAGCGACATTATCTCGCGCTTCCCGCAGAAGGCGCCGATGGGGAGGCCGCCGCCGATGATCTTCCCGAGCGTGGTAAGGTCGGGCTTGATACCGTACATCTTCTGCGCCCCGCCTATCCCGAGCCGGTAGCCGGTGATTACCTCGTCGAAGATGAGGAGTACGTCATGGGCCTGTGTGATCTCCCGGACGCTCCTGAGGTACCCGTCCTGCGGGACCACCGGGCCGATATTCCCGAGAACCGGTTCGATGATGAGCGCCGCGATATCGTTGTTCTTCGCAAGAAGCGTTTCGAGCGCCTCGGCATCGTTGTATGGAACCTGCCGGGTGTGGGCTACGAGATCGGGGAGCACGCCGGCCGAGTCCGGGACGCCCATCGTGGTTGCGCCCGAGCCGGCCTTTACGAGCACCGCATCGTGAGCGCCGTGGAACCCGCCCTCGATCTTCACGATATCGGACTTCCCGGTAAAACCCCGGGCGAGCCGGATCGCGGCCATCGTGGCTTCCGAACCGCTCGAAACGAACCGGGCCATATCCATGCCCGGGTGGTCGCCGGTGATGAGCTTTGCGAACTCCGGCTCCTCCGGGATCGGCGTGCCGTACAGCCAGCCCTTTTCGAGCCGGTCCGCGATCGCTTTTTTGATCTCCGGGCGGGCGTGGCCTAACAGGAGCGGGCCATAGCCCATGCAGCAGTCGATAAGGGCTGCACCGTCAACCGTATAGAGGTGCGAGCCTTCGGCCCGTGCCGTGTAAAAAGGATAGGGTTTTATTGCCCGGACGGGACTGGAGACCCCGCCGGGGATCAAAGTTTTTGCTGCCGAGAAGAGTTCTTCGCTCTTCATTTACAGCCACCCGCACACGTCGCGTGCAAAATACGTGATGATAAGGTCGGCACCGGCCCTTTTGATACACATGAGCGATTCAAGCACGGTCTCTTTTTCCTTTATCCAGCCGCGCTCCGCCGCGGCCTTGATCATCGCGTACTCGCCGCTCACCTGGTACGCGGCAACCGGGATCCCGATGGTTGCGATATTCGCGAGCACGTCGAGGTACGGCCCCGCGGGCTTGACCATCAAAATGTCGGCGCCCTCCTCGTAGTCGAGCTGCGATTCGAGAAATGCCTCGCGGCCGTTTGCCGGGTTCATCTGGTACGTGCTGCGGTCCCCAAACGAGAACCCGGACTCCGCTGCCTCGCGGAACGGGCCGTAGAGGGCAGAGGAGAATTTTGTCGAATAGGACATGATGAGCACGTCGCCGTAGCCTTCCGCATCGAGCGCACCGCGGATCGAGGCTACCATGCCGTCGAGCATGCAGGACGGGGCAACGATATCCGCCCCGGCCTCCGCATGGCTTATCGCAATCCGGTTCATCAAAAGGAGCGACTCGTCGTTTAAGAGATCCTTCTCCCCGCACCGGGTGCTGCCCACGATCCCGCAGTGGCCGTGACTCGTGTACTCGCATGCACAGACATCGGTGATGACCACCATCTTCGGGTACGCGGCTTTCACCCGGCGGACTGCCTGCTGCACGATCCCGTCGGGATCGTAGGCGCTTGTCGCCGCCTCGTCCTTAAAGGCCGGGATCCCAAAGAGGAGGACTGCCCGGCAGCCCCGCTCGTACAGGTCGCCGGCAACGGCCGCGATCATGTCGACCGGGTAGCGCGACTGGCCCGGCATGGACGCGATCGCGACAGGGGCTTTTACAGTCTCATCCACAAACAGGGGGGCAACGAGATCGTTTTTGGAAAGCGTTGTCTCGCATAAAAGAGGCTGGATCGTGCGGGACCTGACCCGCCTCATGCGTCGCTCGGGAAACATACGCAACATTACCTCGGAGAATACTAATTACCATGTGCTGGGTTATCGTATATATGGTTGTATCCCCGGTACGGGCCAAAAAACAAAAACACTTCGTTTTTTAGGGGAACGGGTACTACCGGGTACGATATGCAGCATTATTCCTGGTCTGTACCGGTCATTATCATGGCCGCTCTCATCCTCTGCGCCGGGTGTACTTCCGCGCCTGCCGCACCGCAGGCCGCAGTAACGCCGGCCCCTGCAACCCCTGCGCTTTCCGCATACGCGCTCGCACCCTCCGACCTGCCCGCCACCTGGACCCCGGTCTCGTCCCGCGAGAAGACCGCTGCCGAGATGGGCACGGCTGCCCGCGAACTCGGCTGGCAGGACGGGTACGTTGTCGTCTATACGCTGCCTGCCGGTAACGCGGCCGGCACCTGCACGCTCACCCAGACCGTGACGCGCTATTCGGGGCAGAACATGTCCTCGCTCGTCCCGCTCGTTATCGCAAACGAACGCAAAGTCGGGGGCCTTGCCTTTACCGATCTTGCCGCACCGGCAACCGGGCCCGATACCCGGGCGCTTTCGGCAGTGCTCGTGAATGCAACGCCGACAGAAATCTCGGCCGGCGGCATGTCCCCGCTCTCATTTGAGAGCAGCGCCCCCGTTGCAACCGAAGGCTATACCGAAGTGGTCTTTGGGAAAGGCGATATTCTCGATGTGATCCGGATGAGCGGGACCTGCCCGTCCTACGACACGCTCGCCTCCCTCTCGCAGACCGCGTTTATAAAACAGGGATAACCCTTTTTTTTAGCAGGTCCGCTTCATGATGAACCGGTCCTCGCCATTGCCAAAATAGGCCGGGACAAGCGATTCTTTATTAAACCCTTCCCGGGTGTAGAGCCGGACCGCCGGCTCGTTCTTTGGCGAGACCGTAAGGAAGATCTCGCGCACGCCCCGGCCGGCAAGCAGCCGGCACATCTCGCGCAGGAGCCCGGTCCCGATCCCGCAGTGGCGGAACCCGTTGCCTACCATCATGCGGAGGATCCAGGCCGTATTGGGACGGTCGTGGACAATGGCGGCAACGGTAAACCCGACGATCGTTTCCTCTTCGACCCCGACCAGGAAGGTGTCCGGGGAGAGGGCGACCTGCTGCCGGACAAAGACCGCGGACCGGTACGGCTCGTGGATGCCGTTGATCTCCAGCGCCACGACCGCGGAAAAGTCCTCGTCTGCATACGGGCGGACACGGAGTTTTTCGGGAGGCTCTGCGGTCATGGTGCCCTCCCGGCTATTCCCGGACTTCCCCTTTCTTTTTTTGCGGCACGGTGCCCCGGGTAAGGGCGGCAACGAGCGCTTCGGCCGCGGCCCGGTCGCCGGCATGGGCGTTCTCCCGGATCGAGGCGGTTGCATCGGCAAGGATCTTTTTGGTGAGCACCCGCGAGAGGTCGTCGAGGATCTCCGCGGTCCTCTCGTCGCATGTCCCAAGCCGGGTAAGCGCCCGGTCCCGCTCACGGATCCGCACTTCCTCTGCCCATGCATGGAGAACGGCAATGCAGTCGTCGGAGGACTGGCGCCGGAGCTGCGAGAGGAAGACCGAGAGCTCTTCTTCGACAAACGCAGAGGCCCGTTCCGCCTCCGCCTTGCGGGTCGCCATGTTCTTCTCGTTTACCTCGCGCAGGTTGTCGATGGTAAAGAGCCGGACGCCCGCTATCTCCCCCGCGGCCTCTTCCACGTCCCGGGGCTGGGCGATATCGATGATGATGAGCGGCTTTGGAGAGCCGTCCGCGAGCTTTGGCCGTGCCTGTACGGCCTGGTCCAGTTCCGCTGCACGGATCACCGCGTGCGGGGCGGCGGTGCAGGAGATGACCACATCGGAGAGCGCGATATAGTGGTAGAGCTCGGAGAACTTTACCGCATTCCCGCCGATCTTTTCCGCGAGCTGGACGGCGCGGCCGAATGTGCGGTTTGCCACGTACATGGCGGTGAGCTGCTTTGCGGCAAGCGCCTGGGCCACAAGAAGGCCCATCTCGCCGCTCCCTACCACGAGGATGTGCCGGCCGGCAAGCGACCCGAGCTCGGACTCGGCAAGGATCACGGCAGCCGAGCCGACCGAGACCGACCCCCGGTTGATCCGGGTGCGTTTCCGCGCTTCGATCCCTACGTGGACGGCCTTTGTCACGCACTGCGCAACAAAACAGCCGGCGCTTCCCGCCGCCTCGGCGTCCGCAAGGCTTTTCTTGAGCTGGCCGATGATCTGGTCCTCGCCCACGATCATCGATTCTATGCCGGCGGCAAGCGAGAAGAGGTGGCGCAGTGCATCGCGGCCGTCAAGGAGAAAGAACCCGTTCCGTCCCTGGCTGCACAGGAAATCCCGGAGATCCGCTGCGTTGCCTTCCACCATCACTTCGACCCGGTTGCAGGTTTGGAGGAGGAGCACGCCGCCGAACTGTTTTTTTGCAGCGGCAAGGAACGCGGGTTCGTCCGGGAACCGGAACGCTTCGAGCGCCGTGACATCAGCGGTCTGGTGGCTGACGCCGGCAATGGCAAGACCCGCCTCGCGGCCGGTCATGCAAGATACCTCTCCGCCACCCGGTCCCACGCCCGGCCGGGGGACTTCTTTAAGAGCGACCAGAGGGTCTTGTCGTGGAGCACCTCCCAGAGGATCCGGCGCCTGCCCGCGGGCGTGGTGTCTCGTTTCTTTAACTCCACGCGGAGCCGGTGCTGGAGGGCGATCATGGCATCGAGCGCCGGGTAGCGCTTCTCGAGGTCCTCGCGGATGAACCGGGAGACCGCGGGGCTCTCGCCAAGGGTGCTGACCGCAACCCCGTAATGCGCCCCCTGCGTGATTGCCGGGATGATCACGTCCCCGGCCTCGCCGTTTGCATTGTTGAAGAGCACGCCGTAGTCTTTGCAGAGCGCACCGATCCGGTTGTTCTCTTCCTTGTCGGAGAGGGCGCCGATCACAAGGAACGCGTGCTCGATGATCCGGTTGAGCTCCTCGTCGCTTGCGGCCCGGGTGTCGAGCGTCTGGATCTGGACGGGAAGCGCTTTTGATTCGGGATTGAAGGTTTTGCTGACCATGAGCACCTCGGCCTCGTAGGCAAAGTGCCCGGCCTTGCGTGCGGCAACCACCCCTCCTCCAAAGATCACGACCTGTTTTCCCGTGCAGTCCACGAAGAGGGGTATCATTGATCAGTTATTAGGGCGCACGCGTTACATTAAGGTATAGGATTCGGGTCGGGGCCCTTACCGGCAGGCGCATGAAACGGGGCCGGTCCCGTTGTTTTTTACGGCATACGCAGAAAACCCGGGGATATCCGGTTTTTTTTGACTGAAAAATCCATTTCGGTCAAGCGTATCCTTATCATTTCCGGCACGAGAGGGATGGTATCGACCGGTGGTGCAGGGTCTGTCCGGACCCCGTCACCACGCCCGGGGACGTATTTTATGACCAGACGAACCGCCATTGGAATCGGGATGGGCCCGGATGCAGAGAAGATCATCCAGAGTGCGTGCCGGGCGGAGATCCCGTACGATATTATCTGTTATTCGCGGCCGGGCACCGCACAGCTCCCGCCCGGTACCGCCCGCGTGAGGATTGCCGAAGAGAGCGATCCGGACGCTGCCCTTGTCTATGCTTTGAAGACAGGAACGATCGCGGCAGCGGTACGCGGGAACCTGCCGGGCGAGATCACGTTAAAGCTGCTCGCGGCAGCGGCTGGCGTCTTGCACCTTGAACGCGTTGCGCTCCTTGAGACGGCCGGAAAAAAGAAGTTCCTGTTTGCGCCGGTCGGGATTGCCGAAGGCTGGACCATCACGGAGAAGCTCGCGCTGATAGAAAAAGGCCGGGCACTTGCCGTAAAGTTCGGCCTCCCCGAAAAAGTGGGCGTGCTCTCGGGCGGCCGGTTCGGCGGCATTGGCTGGAATGCGGCCGTGGACCGGAGCATGGCCGATGCCGAGCTCGTGGCAAAGCTCGCGGGTGCCGAGCATTTCGAGTTCCGCATCGAGGATGCCATCCAGTCCTGCGGACTTATCATTGCGCCGGACGGCATCACGGGAAACTTTGTGTTCCGGACGCTCGAACACCTGGGGGCCGGACGCGGCCACGGGGCACCGGTCGTCAACATCGACAAGATCTTTGTCGACACTTCGCGCTCCCAGAAGGACTACACGTATGCCCTCAGGCTTGCGGCGGCGATGATAGAATAACCCGGGAGACCGGGCGGGGGCAGGAAGCCGGTGCAGAAGCGACAACGAAGGCCGCCCGGCTCGCGGCCGGTCGCGGTCGCCGGGCCGGGAACCGCCATAAATCCGCGGGAAGAACCGGAGGGAAGAATCCGAAAAGCGGCATCCGGACAATCCGCAGGTATGCGAGCGTACCTGCACGGAAACATTCCTCCGACGGAACCATCCGGCAAATGCGCCCGTTTCATGCCTGAAAGCACGATATACTTAAATCATATGAGTGCCTACTTTTTAGAGCGCATTGCGCCGATAGTGTAGTGGTTATCACTAGGCGTTGCCAACGCCTAAACTCGGGTTCGAGTCCCGATCGGCGCATTTTTCTTTTTGGTTTTAAATTAGACATTTCTAAAAATTATTCCTTTGAACGTTCCTTACAATATGTTTCTCATTTTTGAAATACGAGCTGATCACATCATTAAATTCTAAAATTAGTTTATCTGCACTTTTATTTGACTCATCATACAACATGCGATTTCTAACAGGGAGATTGTCTTTTGGAGAGTTTTTTTCAAATTGAGAGAAATCGATACCCTCCCTTGCAGATAAAAATGATAAAGGAATACTATACACTCTATCTTTTGTATCCTCGAATCTTCTCTTTAAGCAGAGATCTCTCAATTTATCTTTTATCAAACCAGATTTTTGATGCACGTAAAAGAAATACTCTGGAATTTCTTGTTTAGATAAAATAAATTTGTCACAATTGATAAATTGTAAACAATTGATTGAATCAATATCCTGTTCTTTAGAAAGTTCTATGACAGAATCCCCTGATGTTAAGAGATCATATAATTCTGAATGTATTAGTAACAAACAGAGCGTGTCAGAAAGAGGACAGATAACTTGAATGCCTGGAGTATATAATCCATATACACCCAAATCTTGATAAAAATAATTATTGAGAACAACAGGATAATCACTTGAAATAAATGGGCGTTTTGTTGTATTTTTTAGTAAAAATAATTTTAAATCCGAAAGGAGAAGGGAATCTTTAGATATTAATTTTATGTAATATTCAAAAATGACACTTCCATACTTTTTTTTATCTCTACGCAGTATTCTCAATTCATTAGGATATTTTTTACTAGGTCGGAGAAGAAAATTTTGCATTATCCTTTTTGAGGATTCTGTACGAATAGATTGTAAACGTAAAAAAAGACCAATCTTCTTTAACTGGGATTCATCAATTTTTTCATTTTTTATTATACTGGCGATAGGAATTGAAGTTTTTTCATCTAATCCTTTTAGAAATGTGGATTCAAATATTCCATCGACCCCATAAAAATTTTTAATCATCGCAGTTTTTTTTATTGTACCTGTAATAACTTTCTTTTTTTTGAGCAAGTAGAGAAAAATATCCCCATCCTTTTGGTATTTATTATAGTTCGGAGAAAAATTTCGTAAATACCATCTAGGAATAAAATGCTGATTTACATATGCCGTCATAATTCACCAATTTTTTTATGATTTCGCTTTTCATTATATATTTATTGAAATTGCTCGCAATTCTTACAAAGTCAAAATTTTGTATTTAATAATATTTGTATCATTCATTATCTTATCTTCTAGAATATACCTCAACCTCCCACCGATAACAATCACATTCCTCATTTGTAGGGGTATTCAGGAGACCCCCAGCTTCTTACGATGTCCTCAAACCCTCTACATCCCATAATGAGTTCCCCCCTCCTCGCTTCGGCTCGGAGTCGCTCGGGCGCCTCGTCGGGCCCTCGCTGGGCAAGTGAGTGTACGATCTCTCTAGAATCTCACTGCGGCCAAAGATCCCGGTAAGTGCGTAGCGGGAAAACCCGACGAGGCGTTTTCCCGCGTCTGGCATCGTTTTGTTCCAGCTGTCCGAACACGTTTGTTTCCTCAGCACGGCCAAACGGAATGACGATCCGTAATCCCGGCCTCATGATAGAATAAAGACACCCTCCGGTCAACCATGAAAGCAGAAAAGATGAAGATCCTCGGAATTATCGCAAGTCCGCGAAAAGATGGCAATACCGCGTGGACCGTGAACAAGATACTCGAAGGCGCGAAAGAACAGGGAGCCGAGACCCGGTCCTGGTACTTCAGCGGGCATGATATCGAACCGTGCCGGGGCTGCCTGTGCTGTCATGACGGAAAGGACTCCGGTTGTATAATCGATGACGATATGCAGGAGCTGTATGACGCGATTGACAAGGCCGACGCCATTGTCCTTGGCTCGCCCGTGTACATGGGGCAGATGAGCGCCCAGGCAAAGATCATCACCGACCGGTTGTTTGCGCAGATCTCCCCGCGTTTCTCACCGCATTACAAGGAAAAAGTATCAAAAAAGAAGCTGCTCCTTGTGTTCACGCAGGGCAATCCCGATCCCGGCATGTTCCGGGAATATTTTGATTACACGAGAAAAATGTTTCAGATGCTGGAGTTCGATACCCGGGATGTTGTTGTCGTTGCCGGTATGCGGGACAAACCAGCGCATGAAAGAAAAGATCTGGACAGGGTCATGAAAGATACCGGTTCGTTGCTGGTCCGGGAATAAATCCCGGCCCGTTCCCCCCACCCCTCCCCAAAAGTTCCGGGCGACAAGGCGTTTTCCCGCGTCGGGTATCGCATTGTTTTATCAAAAAGGGATTCCGGTTTTATTCCACAACCCCGCGTTCCACCAGCAGCGCGAGATACTCTTCCCCGGACAAAGGACATGCGATAAGATTCTCAAACTCTTTTCCCGAGAGGTGCAGCTGGGTCCGCATCTTTGCCAGAAGATCCGCAGGATATTCCCGGAGACCGTGGCTCATGAACGTGTGGACGCCGGTGATCTTCCCGGCATTTGTGAGATAAAAGAGTCTGTGGTGGGAGTCCTTTGCCAGGAACCCTTTCTTGAGTAACGCTGCTTCGATATCCCGGGCCTTGCAGGTCTTCACAGGCTGACCCCGGCCGGCACAAGCGAGGTCAGGTTGCTGCGGAGCCGCAGGGCATCTGCGGTAAGGTTGGCCGGATCTTCATCGACATAGACTTCCCAGAGTGCTGCGAGCTCTCCGGAAAGACCGGCAATTCCTTCTTCCAGCGTTTCCGCAGAGACAACGAGGCCGAACTCTTCATTGAAAAGTGTCAGCCGGTCGTCTTCGTGTTCCACGGTAACGATCAGCTTCCGGGCAAGACGGCAGATGCGGCCGTTGATCCTGATACGGTCGAGACTGATTGTCTGGTCTGCCATCTTAAGCATATTATACATACGTTCCGTTTCCGGTGTAATAGTGTTTCTGTTAAGGGAACCCGGATATTTCCGGCTTGTTCCCCCAGCCGATGCCGGCCCGTGACCCCCCACACCTCCCCAAAAGTTCCGGGCGGGGGGGTGGCCTTTAAAAAATATTGCTNCCCCCCTCCCCCTGGTTTTATTTTTTCGCGAACAGACCCCCCCCCGTACTGCACAAAAGAGGGGACTACCCCCCCCATCGTTCCAGTTCCAGAAGGTGTGTTTCGTGTGGAGTGTCCGGCGATCGGGGGAGGGGAGACCACCCCCTCCGGTTACGAACGGGAGGGTGGAGTGATCGCATGGTGGGGGAGGGGGTGTCCCCCACTCCATAAAAATGAATGAGGCCCTCCGGCCCCGGATCAAATTTTTTTGTCCGGCCCCTCACCCCTCCTGCCACGAAAAGATGTGGGGGGGAGTCTTCCCGCCCGGTAGTGATCAGTCAATCCACTGGGATGCCGAGCTCATTTCATCCGTGCTGGTACAGCAATCCGTATAGCAGCAGACCGATTCCCAGCGATTATTCTCATACTCATACGTACAGTCCCCATGCGTGTATGCACAACCATTTGTCGGCGCATGCACGCTCTGCTGCTGCGGGAGATCGACTGCGTAATACTGCACACCGGCCATGAACAACCCGACAACCGATAAACAGATCATGAAGAGCACGAGCCGTGCAAGGGGCGATTTTATTGATTCAGACATGATAAAAAACCATCCGGGCCAGGCAGCAAACGCGGCCGTGGATCGTTCCCCGGCCGGGACTGATCGTCTGGTCTGCCCTTTTGGGCATGATGGTAGATACGTACCGTTTTTAGTGTAATAGTGTTTTCCGTTCAGGGAAAACCCGGGTCTTCTCCCCGACCAAGCGTTTATCAGGGCTCGTCCCGAACAGTGAATCTAACGATCCCGAGGATGAAACGAGAATGAAACAGACTCCCGTCATTATTGTGCTTGCCGTCATTGCGATCATGGTTCTTGCCGCCGGCTGCACCGGCACCGGGCCGGCCACTGCCAGCCCGTCACCATCGGCACCGGCAATGTATAAACCGGTCTCCATTGCCAATACGCCGGTCGAATACAAGGACGTCAATGGCGTCCGGCTCGCATACTGGGAATGGGGATCCGGCGAACCCGTTCTCCTCATCGAAGGATTCGCGAGCGAGGTCGCGAACGATACTCCCGCGCAGGCCCCGTGGAACGAGACATTCCTTTCGATCCTCTCCTCCAAATACCATGTCTATGCCTACGATCACCGGGGAATGGGATACAGCAGCATGAACAACGTGACCCCCACAATCCCCCTCTATGCGGACGATGCGGCAGGTCTGATCAAAGCCCTCGGGTACGACAGCATGAACGTGTACGGGGAGTCCATGGGCTCGACAACCGCACAGCAGCTGGTCATTACCCACCCCGAGCTCGTGAAAAAGCTGGTCCTCGATTCCAATTCGTACAATGCAAACATCCCCGCGTGCCAGACCCTGCACGCGACCCTCATTGCGGTTGCAAACGATACGACCGCGAGCCCGGGCCTCCGGGCCGAGGCAAACGCGAACCTTGCCTTTAACGGGACCTGGAACGGTCTTGCCGGCATCAACAAGACCGTCATGCTCGTTGTCGGCACGGGCGACGTGATCACGCCCCAGGCGGTCTCGGCCCAGATGGCCGGGCAGATCAACGGCTCCTGGCTCGTGAGGTTCCAGGGGCTCCCCCATATCGGGAACCGGAATGCACCGGTCCAGTATGGCGAGAACGCGGTGTACTTCCTCGATACGAACGAAGCCCCGCTTGCATCCCTGTAACGGTACGGGGATCAGACTTTTTTTTAACCAACCGGTCCGGGAATAATTCCCGGTACCGTTTGCTCCATGGGCCCGACCACAAACGCTTCAATTCCCGGCCTATAAAAAATCCTTATGACCCGGGGGAAGAAGCCGACCGCCACGATAAACGAAGCAAAAAAGTTTGCAGAGCGGATGGGATACCGCTGGCAGGAAAACACTCATGAAGACCTCGGGTACGATCTCTTCATCTTCAAGCGCGAGACGGCCTGCATGGTCCGGGTCCGGCAGACTGCATACCGGATCGACCCGGATATCTTTTATGAAGAACTCTTACGGGACGATCTTGGCGCGGTCCGCTCGCTCCCGCTTCCTTCGTGGTTCCCAAAAGAGATCTGGCTGCGTACCCGGCACGAACGGGCCTGGCGCCGGCTCCGGGTCCTGCCCGATCTCGTAGCCGAGATTGAATGGTGGCAGCCGGACGGGTACATCAACCCCTATGCGAAACAGGCCCCCTATACCAAAAGAGGGGGGTAGCCGGACCTACGGTCACCATGGATCGTTTCTCCGACGGAGAGGTTGCAGGGCCGGATCGCGGCCGGAAAGTTCCAGTGGAAACGGTGCCAATCCACTCCACGATTTTTGTTTTAAATGGTTATTTTCAATAACAGGGCATTTTAAATGAGATTTGACCGGCGTCTTTAGCGGCCTTCCTGCAGGGGCCAAAAATGGGACAATGAATTGCCTTACCCTGCCCTGTACAGATGAAAGAAACGCATTGCGGGCCGAAAATTTACAGGGTTCCCGGGCAGGAAAAAACGGATCGGTTTTGAGAGGGTTTACGGGAGATTAGCGGCCGGTGCCCGTTTGTACCACTACCGGGGGCATTATATACCGGAGATACTGTCAGGACCGCTGAAATGAGGGTGTTTTTGGGGTAAGTACTGCCCGCACCGGCCCCGGCCGGCCCGGCAGGATCCGGGAAAATTATTTTTCCTGCAATCCGGGCGGCAGGATTTTTTTCGGGCGCAAAGGCGATCCGGGTCACCGGAAGATCGGCAGCTCATGCATGTCCGGCAAAGGTTGCCATGAGGGTGACCGCTGCAAGGGACAGTACGAGAATTGCCCGGGTTATCCATACCGGATGAAAAGGGAGATCCATGCTGGGTTCCGCCACCGTTTTATTTTGAGCCGCTGGTTTGGAGACAACGGCCATGAACCACCGGGACCGGGAACATTTCCCGCGGTTTTTTTCCGGCACCCGGGTCCCGGCGGCCCTGTTTTTTATTTTTGGCGGCCGGGGATTATAGCCCCGGGGTTAACGAAAAAATTTTTTGCACCAACGATCCCGGCCGATCGTTCCCGTCCCGGATATTTTGCCGGTCTCCCGGGACCGTGCAACGCCCCCGCCCCAACGAACATCTATCTCGTATGGCCGCAAAGATCACACTGAAAGACCATAAAATACTGTCCCGAATGCGGCAAGCCTCTGGCAAACGAAGCCGCGAACTTCTGCGACAACTGCGGGGCAAAACTCCAGGCAGCCCCGACCATCACGGTCCAGCCACCGGAAGGCAGCGGGGCCGGGTCATCGTCCCCCGCCCCGGAACCCGTGACCCTTGTCCAGCCGGACGAGGAGAAGAGCACGGCGATTGCAGCCATCTGCTCGCTCGTGATCCCCGGGCTCGGGCAGGTCTATGACGGCAAGCTCGAACGCGGTTTTTTGATCTTCTTTGGAACAATTATCGGGTTCTTTATCTTCATCATCCCCGGCCTGTGCGTCTGGGCATTTGGGATCTACGATGCTTACGAGATCGCGTGCAAAATGAATAACAATGAGATCCCGTTCCTCCCGACAAAAACCTCACACCTGCTCCTCTTTATCATCCTTGCCATCGTCACGGTGCTCATAGCGTTTATTCTCCTGTTACTGCTCTCGTTTGCGATGTTCGTGAGCCCTGCGACAATGCACATGGTGTGAGCCGGGACTCAGCCGCTCTTTTTTCGCCATCCCTTTTTGTAACCGGGAAGAGCGATGGGGCGATTGCCGGTCCCCTGTCGTGGAATGCATCGGGTTTTCCCGGCACCCGGCCAACCGGGTACATCACGGCCGGCTCCCTGCGCCAGTATCCGAAAAAACAAAAAAGATCCGGGCAAAAACCGAACAAGGATTTTCCCGTTCCCTGCCCCGCGGGCGGTTATGGCGACAAAAACTTCATGACCTCAGTATCGATGTCGCCGAAATTCCTGGTGTTGAGCATCTGCACGTGCGAGCCGGTCACCTGTTCGTAGGTTGTGGTGTACAGGTCGCGGAACGTGATGTGCGGATTGTTCCGTACGGCGATAAGGACGTTCTGGGTAAACTCGTCCGAGAGCCACTGGCGGATGTTTGGATCGTAAACCGCCCCGAGCGAGGGTTCGTTCCGGTTTGCACCGGTAAAGTACAGGAGTCCTTTTGCCGTCGCATTCGTGGCAACGCTCTCCCCAAAGCAGGTGTCCACGAAAAAGACCATCTGCCGGTATCTCCCTTCCCGGGCCATCGTGTCGGTGAGCGTGGCAAACTCGCCGGCCGATAACGAGGTATCCGGAGTAGGGAAGAGAATGCTGCCCGGGGAACCGTGGCTTGCGATATAGACAAAGACATCGGTACTGGCATTGGATTCGAGGACCACCGGGGTCTGTGCAGACCTGTTGCCGGTAAGGACCGCCGCAAGCGTTGCTGCGGTCACATTTGCGCCCCGGTAATCCACCCGGGCCTCGGACCGGAGGTTTGCCCCGCCCACCATGTTGTGGACATCCCCGCGGACAGGGTTCTGCGGAGAGGTGGGGACATCATCGTAGAGCATGAGGATGATGTGGTCGTCGGGAACCCCGTTGTCCTTAAGGAGCGTGTACATGGCAAGGGCATCGGATTCGTGCCGGTAGTTTGTCCAGCCCGGGGACGGGCCGACAATAACCGCCTCAAAGCCGGTCCGGTTTACCCGGGGAACATAATTCCCGTTTCCGGTATCGGGTGCACCTGCCGGTGTGTTCAGGGTCATGAATCCTTGCGAGGCCTGCGAGAGCCCTCCCGATTCCGCGATCAGCTTGGACGCGCCGGATTTTTCCGAACCAAGCGTACCAAGAGACACATAGGTCCCGTTCCTTATGACCCAGTGGGAGTAGTAGGTGATCACCGGGTCCACCCCGTATTCCGTATCGTAGATGAATGGCTGGCTGGCGCCGGTAACGTACGGGCTCTGGCCTTTTACCAGGCCGTCAATCGCATCATGGGACTGCTGTGGGGTCCAGTCCTCCACGGTATCGTTGCCGTCCACAACGTACCGGAAGGAATCCGGCGGTGATTCAAACGGTGCCGCCTCCTGACGTGCTGCGGTATAGGCGGCAAGGAGAACGGCATCGTACGCGGGCGCTGCATAATCGGTAGGGGCGGTCCCGAATTTTTCCGTATATGCGGTTGCAAATCCGCTCGTCGGGTCGGCTGTCGGAGACGTGCCTTCGAGGCCCTCTGCACTGCTCCCGAGCGTTGAGACAAGCACCGGCGTTGCCGCAGCATCGGTAAGGATCAGCTTCGTGGACGATCCGGACCGGTCGATAGCCTTTTTTATGGTTGCCGCATCCTCCGGGCCGCAGGCCGCGATGATATATTCCGGACGGGTGGCAAGGGCTGCATTCACCTCCGCATCGAGCGTGGCGGAGCCGGGTTCAAACTCCTGAATAGACGTGAGATCGATACCGGATTCCGTGGCAAAGAACCCGGTCCAGTCATAGAACGTGCTGCCATAGGTCGTGTTCTCGGTAAGGAGGGCTGCATGTTTCACGCCTTTTGCGTGGAGGATAGTGACCAGCGCTTCATCCTGTGCCACATCGCCCTGGACCGTCCGCCAGAAATACCCGGTCTTCCCGAACGCCCGGATGATATCGCCCGATGTTGCAAGCGGGCTGATGAGGAGTTTCTTTTTATTGGCAAATTCCGGCGCGAGCGTATAGACATCGTCGCTGGTCGGCGGCCCGATCACCATGTGGATGGAATCGTCGGCAAGCAGTTCGCGGGCAAGCTGTGTGGTATTGCCGGAGCCGGTATCCCTGTACACGAGTTCAACCTGCCGTCCCCCGATTCCCCCCCGGGCATTGATATTGTCCTTTGCCCATTCGAGCGGGTCTTTGAGATCCACATCGCCGGTTATGGGGAGCAGGACTCCGATACGGACCGGCGTATGGGCATGGACCCAGAAATATCCTGTATATGCCGCGCCAATGGCCAGCAGGATGAGCGCAAGTATCAGTGCAAATTTCTTTTTGTCGATGATGATCACCCGGGATTTCAGGAGATACTACCGGTCAGGGGGTTTACCGGATATATGTATCCGCACGTTTTGTTAACCGTTTTTTTCAAAGCTTTATGAAGCACATGTACTCGATCCTGAAAATTGCCGAATCCCGATAAAAAGAGTACCGGGTAGTGATCATGCCAGTACCGGCACGACAGGAATCCTAAAAAAAAGAGAGCCCTTATACGGGAACAATTCCCACCGGGAAAATCATGCAAAAGACCGGCGCGATCCTGCTTCTTCTCTGCATCCTTGCGGTATCCGCCGGCTGTACCGGGACAGCCCCCGCGGTTGCAGGAACTCCCGCACCGTCACCGGCGCCGTTCCTTTCCCCGGCCGCTCCTGCCATAACTGCGACCCCTGCGCCCGCGCCGGCCCTCAGGAATCTCTCGGTCTTTTTCATCCCGGTCGGGCAGGGCGACTCGATCCTTGTTATCACACCGAACCAGAAGGCCATACTGATCGATGCCGGTCTCGCGGATGCTGCGCCGGACGTGATCCGTCTCCTGCGGCGCGAGAATGTCTCGGCGCTCGATATTGCGCTTGCCACCCATGCGCACGGCGACCATATCGGGGGGATGCCGGAGGTGCTTGAAAATTTCCCGGTCCATGAGTTTGTCTGGAACGGGCACCCGCGAAAGGCATCGCCCTACACGAAACTGATGGCAGAGATCGGGAAAAAGAAGATCCCGCTGACTGCAGTAAAGGCCGGGGATACCCTCAGCCTCGATCCGGACCTCTCCATTGAGGTCCTCAACCCGCCAGCGCCGGGCTTTGACGACCCGAACAACAACAGCATCGTGCTGCGCATGACCTACCGTAATGTCTCGTTCTTGTTTACCGGCGATGCAGCGCAGGCATCCGAGGCGTCCATGCTTGCCGGGAATATGACGCTCTCTGCCGATATCCTCAAGGTCGGCCACCACGGGAACGTGCACTCAACGAGCGCCGCATTCCTAGCCGCGGTCCACCCCTCGCTTGCCATCATCGAAGTGGGCGCTGCAAGCGAAGGCCACCACCCCTCGGACAAGACGCTTGCCCGGCTGGCACAGGAGAATGTTACCGTCTACCGGACCGACCGGGACGGGATCGTTGAGGTCTCGACTAACGGGACCGGCTATGCGGTCACTGCGCTTTCTCCCACAGTGTACACATCAGCGGGACGGGCATCCGCATAAAGGAAAGCACAGGAAAGTCCTGGAAGATGGAAACATGGCGGAGGTTCCGGTACCGGGCCGGTTTTAATTCTCCGGTTCGTGCACGAGATCGTTACGGGTGGTGGCGGTCGGTGATATCCCGGAGGGAGACCAGTATCGCGGGTGCATCCTGGAACGTGATCATCTTCCCGATACATTCGACCAGCATCCCCTCGTGTTTCAGGTTGAAGATATGATACCGGGAGATGTATCCTTCAGTGCCCTGCCGTACCATTTCGTAGTCGTGAAGGACCACCTCCTTTGACAACGGTGCAACGAACTCCATCACGTTCTTTTTCCCGATAATTTCTTCAACCGATTCTGCTCCGGCCATCTCCTTTGCCGCATTGTTGGCAAAGAGAATATCTCCGGTGGGAGAGGTAATGATAATCCCGTCAAAAGAGTTATCCACCAGCATCCGGAATTTCCTCTCGCTGTCGTGGAGATCGTGCAGCGCCTTTTTGAGCTCTATTGCTTTTTTTATCTTGTGGGCAAGCTCGGCAAACTGCGCCTTCTGGGCCCCGCCCTTCTGGAGATAGAAGTCCGCCCCGGCATTGATCGCCTCGATGACAATCTCTTCCCGGCCCTGGCCGGTAAAGATGATGAACGGGATCAGGTTGTTGTCAGCCCGGATCTTTTTGAGAAAGGTAAGGCCGTTTGTTACCGGCATCTGATAATCGGAGATGATGGCGTCGAAGTGCTGTGCGGTCATTTCAGAGAGCGCAGATTCGACGGAAGGTACCGTGGTAACTACAAATTCCCCCGAAGCTTCAAGGAACACCTTTCCAATATCGAGGAGTGCCGGTTCGTCGTCAACATAGAGCACGGAATAGGTCACGGAAAATCTTCCAATCGTTTTGAAAAGTTATTGCCGGGAAATATTTTAATCGATGAATCATGTTATAGTGATCTACAAATATAAAAACATTGTTTATTGTATCAAATAATGATTTGAGCCCCGTTAACCAAAGGCAAGGATATTCTGATGCCGTTTGGATTCTGCCGGTATTTTCACCGGGCCCAAAAGAATGCTAATGCATGGCATATGGTTAAAAGATCTCCCGTGCAACCGCTGCGCGGCCCGTACCCGCCCGGTTATCCCCGGGTTATCCCGGCAGGAGGATTGCGGGGCCGGTGAACAATCGCAGAATAGGATCGACGTGAGTCGGGGCAGCGGACGCCCGGCCGGTCAGGGAACAGGAAAAACAGGATATGCCGGAAAGTAACCGGGGAAACAGCAGCCAAAAACGGGGAGAACTGTAATGAGAGCCTAAGGCGAGATTCGAACTCGCGACTTCCTCCTTACCAAGGAGGTACTCTACCGGGCTGAGTCACTTAGGCATAACACATTCTGCATATATGAGAATCCGGGACTACCGGATTTTACTTCACAGGCAGATTGCCTAGATACATTGTAGGTTTACCTTATAAAATATTACGGAAAAAACGGGAATTTTCCTGCGGCAGGCCGGGCAGAAAAGCCGGTCGTGCCGCACGAAACGATCAGGGTTTCATCTTTACTTCGAGCTGCGGGAACGGGATCTCGATGCCCTCTTCCGCGAAGCGGCGGGCAATCCGGGTATTGATCGCATCTTTCACCTCGTCCGGCACATTGTAGGCCTTTGCCCAGATATAGATCACGAACTTCAGGCTCGAATCCCCGAACTCCTGGAAAAAGACCTTCGGGCCGGGCTCGCTCAAAAAGAAGTCCGTATTCTTGATGGCATCGTCGGCTATCCCGGCAAGCACCGATTTTACCTTTGCGATATCGGAACCGTACGCAACCGTGATAGGGATGGTGTACCGGAGCATCGGGTCGGGCTCGGAATAGTTCATCACGCTGTTGGAGGTGATCTTGCTGTTCGGGATCGTGACCAGTTTCCCGTCGATGGTCCGGATGCGGGTGCTCCGGGTCCCGATCATGAGCACGTCGCCGTAATAGGTATCGACCATGATCCGGTCGCCGACCTTAAACGGCTTGTCGATGGTGATGACCACGCCGCCAAGGAAGTTGGAGAGGAAGTCCTGCGATGCGAGGGCGAGGGCCGCGCCCGCGATGCCTGCGCCGGCCAAAAAGGGAGTGATGTTGATGTCGAGGTTGACAAACACCAGCATGATGCCGGCAAACCAGATGATGTAGCGTGCCGCCAGTTCGAGCAGATCGACCAGCCGGTCGTCGGTATCGCCTTCGGTCTTTGCGGCCCATTCATGGCCGTAGATCTTGATGATATCGTGGAGCAGCGATGAGACGATCCAGGTCCCGAGCAGGATATAGATCGAGTTGAGTACATCGTCGGAGATGATCCAGGCAAACTGGTCCGGCACGATGCTGAAAAATTTCAGCGCAATATAGAACGAGACCGCGATGATGCCGACCTGGACCGGCGTGCCGATGGCGGCAACGATGATATCGTCCCACTTGGTCTCGGTGGTCTCTGCATATTTTTCCAGCCACCTGACAATAATCCGCGCGATCCCGGCGATGGCAAACCCGACAAGGATCACCACGACAGCGAAGAGGAGGTTGTCACTCATATACGTATACTTATGACAGCGGCCAGTAAATAACTATGAGATAGCATGGCGACGGGAAAAGAGATCGCGGAGACGCTTCGCGGACTGGTGGACCGGAATATGACTTTCATGCACATCTGCGGTACGCACGAGGCCGCGATTGCACGGACCGGCCTGCGCAGTATCCTGCCGCCGCAGCTCAAGATCGTCATGGGCCCGGGCTGCCCGGTCTGCATTACGCCGCAGGGCGAGATCGATGCAGCGCTCGATCTCGTGGACAAGGACTGCATCATCGCTACCTACGGCGATCTTTTGCGGGTGCCCGGCTCGAAAGGGTCGTTAGAGTCCTGCGGCGGGGACGTGCGGATCGTGCAGGGCGTCCACAAGGCCGTGGAGATAGCTGAAAAGACCGACAAGGAAGTGGTCTTTATCTCGGTCGGCTTTGAAACGACCGCACCCACGGTTGCCGCAACCATCCTCTCCCGCCCGCCCAAAAACTTCTCGATCCTCTCCTGCCACCGGCTCC
>WSSedL1CaDRAFT_10000528_pt1 | contig 26714 bp, 14 predicted proteins | sample WetSurSL1Cattail_FD_9464 | JGI IMG/M metagenome (IMG submission 9464)
ATTGCTCAATGTTAATGAGAAAATTCAAATCATGGAAAATCAAGAAGTCAAAGAACTATTGTTATTTTAATTAAATCTACTAACAGTTTAGTGCATCAGCAGTAAATGCACGACATTAAATCAGCACTCTCATTTTGCTGTAGTTTTCCCGAAACTCTTTGGGTGTATATCCTTTTCGTTTTTTGAATATACGGTTAAAGTTGGACAGATTATTGAATCCACACTCGTAACTAATCTCCGAAACGGATTTGGTGGTATCAACCAGATGACGGGATGCAATGCCCAGTCGCAGATCATTCAGATATTCGATATAATTCTTTCCTGTACGTTTTTTCATAAAGCGGCTAAACGAAACCTCGGACATATTCACATGCGCTGCTACATCGGCCAAATGAATTTCGCGCTGATAATTTGCATTCAGATACCCGATAACTTTCTGTATGCGCCGGCTGTCGGACGAATCATCCTGCTTATTGAAGGTGCTACTGCACAAAATACGGGCTTTATTATCGATGGACAATTCGTACAAAATGGATAACAATTCCAATACCGAATAAAATCCGTTCTGATGTTTGTTTAAGGTATCCAGCTTATCCTTTACCTGTTCAATAGCCGTCCTCGAGAATACAATTCCTTTCTTCGCGTTTTCGAGCATCACTGCTACGGAATGAAACTGCTTCTTGTTCAACAAACTTTCCAGAAATAAATCTTTGTGGAACTGAACAGTTATTTCGTGAATTTCGGTAGAATTGCAGTGATGATTCACCCAGGCATGCTCCAGACTCTCGTTGCCTATCAGACACAGTTCCAGATTATCGATCACTTCCATGGAATCGCCAACCACCCGCTGGGCACCTTTGGCATTTTCAATAAAATTCAGTTCATATTCGGGATGAACATGCACCGGATAAGTAAATTCGGTTTTAATCCGATTGATAATAACGAAACAGTCTTCCTCAGAAAGAGGAGTGACTTCTCTAAATACATTGGATGGTTGTTGCATAGTTATCATGATTTTCAGTTTACAAGTGTACAAATAAATATTGAATAAACAACCAAACAAATACATCAAACCAGCAGAATACTGTCAGAATAGTATCATTCGGGTGTTTTTTATGTCGCATTTCGATCAATACAAAAGCGGATATATAATTAGATGCAGATACCTTCTATGTTGCTTAAGGAATGCCCTGCAGGTAGTCTTCAACAATGTGTTCAACAAGCTATTGATTTCTTTGGCGAATGGAAGTACGGCTGATCCGTCCCCAGCTTTTGAGTAATCCATCGTCCCAGTTTCCTTCGGAAGAAGCACGCGGGAGTAACATAGAGCAGGTTTCGTTTTTGTCAGAAACCGACCAGACAATCCAACTTAGTTTCCGTGCGTCCATCCAGTTGAGATAAGCTTTCCACTCGGCTTCGTCTACCGGACCATCGCCGGTAGCTTCCATGCCTGCGCATTCAGACACAAATACCGGAATACCTTTGGCCATGGCAGCATCAGTCCGGTCGCGCAACCATTGTTTATGAGTTCCGGCATAAAAGTGCATGGTGTACATAATGTTCTTCTGCCCACGGATAGGATCACCAGCTACTGAATCAATGTCCTGATCCCAGTGTGGATTACCAACAAGAATAAGATTTTTGTTATCAATGACGCGTATGGTTGAGATCAATTCCTCGGCATATTGTTTCACCACCTTCCACGAATAAGTATCAGGCTCGTTCCATATTTCATAGATCACATTCGGATTGTTTTTATACCTCTGCGCCATGCCTGAGAAAAAGGTTTTGGCTTCAGCAGTGTGTAATTTATGACTGTGGAAATCAATCAGGACGTAAATACCCTGTTTAATGGCTCCATCAATGACTTTGGTCATGCATTTGAGGGCGTATTCGGGATTTTCGAGGTAACTATCGTCCAGGCCTACGCCCATAGAAGCACGTATCACGTTACATTTCCAGTCGGAAGCAAGCCATGCAACAGCTTTTTCGTTGTAAAAACGTGGCCAGAGGTTGTGCCAGCCTAAACTGGCACCCCGCAATACGAGTGCTTTACCATCCTTGTTCGACAATTGGGTACCGATAACCTGTAGCTGACCGTTCAGCGCTACCGGAGAGTTTTTGGGAGGAATTGTTTTGGCTGTTTTTGATGCTGCGCTGCAAACTACCAGTGGCATCAGAACAACCAGAATCAATACGATTTTAATTGTGTGTTTCATCATGTATGTTATTTAAAGGTTATTCGGAAATCAGGGTGATGCCGCGAAGATCAATCGTGAATACGCGACATTAGTTCCAGGCACATCCGACTGTTATGATACGGACATTTCCAGAATCCGGCTTTATCGTTCGCTGTATCAGCCTTACCTGCTGCCAATACCGACCAATACCATTCTCCATTTTTTTTATCAATCAGATTATTTTTTATAAACTCCCAGCCTGCCAATACCTTCAGAGCATAATTTTCCTCCTTAGACAATTCATAGGCATTAAAAAAACCAACCATAGCTTCGGCCTGCGGCCACCAGTCGCAATTGGTGTCAACATGTCCGGTTTCTGAGTTTTTCTCATTGGCAATCGAACCACCAACCTGCAATCCTTCCGCGGCTGCATTAGCAATACGAAGTCCTGCTGCATGCACTTTGTTGATCAGATCCATATCACCCAACACCAGAGCTGCCTCATCGAGCAACCAGGCGGCTTCAATATCGTGCCCGTACGAAAACAAGGTGGATTTACATTCCCAGTTTTCATCGAAAAACAGATCCAGATGATGCGTTTTACCGTTCACTATTTTATCCAGAAAGAGTTCAATTAGGTTACGAAGTTGCTTTTCCAGTAATGGATCATCCCATACGCGGAACAGGTTTGTATAAGCCTCCAGAATATGCAAATGCGTATTCATCGTTTTCTTTTCATTAGCGTCTTTTTCGCTCAACCGTAAATCTTCAAGTAATACCCAGTCTTTGCTGTATGCTTCAAAATAACCGTTTTGCTCTGCATCAAAACTATGCTGTTCTATCAGGCGGAAAAGCTCAATGGCTTTATCCAAACATTCCTTATCGCGTGTAACCCGATAATATTCTACCAATCCATAAATAAAAAAAGCCTGACTGTAAATCTGTTTTTTTGTATCGCCAGGCGTTCCGTCGGCATTCAGCATCCAATAAGTACCACCATTTTCGGCATCAAAGAAATACTTGAAAATATATTCCTTAGCTCGTTTCGCAAACTCGATATAAAGCGAATCTTTGAAATACAAGGATGTTGAAGAAAATGTCCACAAAATGCGTGCATTCAGAATACCGCCTTTAGGTGCTTCGGGCACAACTTGATTACGTCCATTCATCTGACCATAATAGCCACCGTGTTCATCATCCGTCATTTTATCCATCCAAAACGGAAGAATATTGTGCGTTAGCTCTTCTTTGAGTTCCTGCTTCAGTTGTAAAAGTTCGTATTTCATCTGTGTCGTAAACAAATTTATTGTAAAAAAGTAATTCGACTATTTATCATAGCTTACCAATTTCTTAGCCATCTTGCTATTGTTCTTGGCAAGCTTGCTAGTTCCTTTTAGCCATCTTGCTATTGCTTTTGGCAAGCTTGCTAATTCATTTAGCAAGGTATTTTTTAAGCTCTATCTCTCCCCCTGTTTAAAACAGAGAAGAGATAGAAGCTCTATTTAATTTAAAACCACTTCCACCTTGTAAGTTCCACCTACCGGCATTAATGGAATGATGTTTCCTTCGATACCTTTACCATCAACCAAGATAGAAGAAACGCCTTTCATTGCTCCGTTCGGATTACGTACCTCGATCTCGTAAGTGGCTCCACGGAACTTACGGGTAACCTGAAAACCTTTCCATTCAGGTGCAATACAAGGTTCTATTCGTAAGCCAGTGTAAGTTGGTTGAATTCCCAGAATATACTGCGTAATGGCATAATAGTTCCAGGCGGCCGTTCCGGTCAACCAGGAGTTTTTAGCTTCACCCGGCTTGAAAGCATCTTTTCCGGCAATCATTTGCGCATATACATAAGGTTCTACCTTATGCAAATCGCTGATTTCTTCGGTGTACGAAGGACATATCTTGCGGAAATACTCCCAGGCACGGTCACCACGTCCCTGAACGGTTTCGCCAATAATAATCCAAGGATTGTTGTGGCAGAAAATACCAGCATTTTCTTTGTATCCGGGAGGATAACTGGATATTTCGCCGTATTCAATATAGTATTTTGTAAACGGCGGATTGTTCAACACGATACCGTGTTCGCAGTCCAGACGTTCTTTTACGGAGTCGAGCGCTTTCGCCACCATGCCTTCTTCCAAACCAATACCGGCCATGGTACACCAACCGTTGGATTCGATAAAGATTTTACCTTCTTCGTTTTCTTTTGATCCTATTTTGTTGCCAAAGTAGTCGTATGCACGGATAAACCAGTCTCCATCCCAACCATTGAGCTTGATAGCTTCCAACATGGTATTAATGTGTTTCTGGGCACGTTCTGCTTCTGCAAAATTTCCAATGGTTTTACACAATTCCACATAATCGCGTCCGTACACTACAAACAATCCGGCTATCATCAAACTTTGTGCCTGACTTCCTTCCGATTTGTTCTCGGTGGTCTGGAAACTTTCATTCGGATCATTAGAGAAACAATTCAGATTCAGACAATCGTTCCAGTCAGCACGGCCACTCAACGGCAAGCCCAAAGGTCCGAGGTTATTTACCACATGGTCGAACGAAACAGTGAGGTGATGGAAAAGCGATACTTCCGATCCTACTTCGTTGTCAAACGGTACCGGTTCATCTAAAATAGTGAAATCGCCCGATTCTTTAATATAAGCCGTTGTACCCAAAATTAACCACATTGGGTCATCATTGAAACCTTGTCCGATTTCATTATTTCCTTTTTTTGTCAGGGGTTGATATTGATGGTAACATCCTCCGTCTGGAAACTGCGTAGAGGCAATATCGATGATACGCTCGCGGGCACGTTCCGGAATCTGATGTACAAAGCCAACAAGATCCTGATTGGAATCACGGAAACCCATTCCACGTCCGATACCGCTTTCGAAAAACGAAGCCGAACGCGAGAAACAGAAGGTAATCATACATTGATACTGATTCCAGATGTTTACCATACGGTCCAGTTTTTCTTCGCTGGTCTTCACGGTGAATACATTCAACAATTTATCCCAGTAATCTTTCAATTCGGCTAAAGCAGCATCCACTTTTTCGGCCGTATCGAAACGGGCAATGGTAGCTTTTGCTTTGGTTTTATTGATAATGTTTTTACTTTCCCATTTGTCATCCTGTGCATTTTCTACATAACCCAACACATAGACTAAATCTTTCGATTCACCGGGTTGCAAGGTCACTTCTACATAATGCGAAGCAATAGGCGACCATCCGTGTGCTTCCGAATTGCGCGGAGCTCCTTCGAGCACGGTTTGAGGTTCATCAAAACCATTGTACAAGCCGAAAAATGTTTCACGATCGGTGTCAAAACCCTGCATAGGTTGGTTTACCGAGTAATATGCAAAATGATCGCGACGTTCTTTGTATTCCGTTTTGTGATAAATCACCGAATCTTCAATTTCCACTTCACCGGTAGAGAAGTTACGCTGGAAATTTTCCATGTCGGTGGCAGCATTCCACAAACACCATTCTACAAAAGAAAAGATTTTGAGTTTTTTTACTTCATTCGTGGTATTTCTGAGTGTAAGCTTTTGAACTTCGGCCCATGTTTTCAAGGGTACAAAATACAAAACTTCAGCTTCCACACCATTCTTCACACCTTTAATGGTGCTGTAATTCATCCCATGACGACATTCATAGCTATCCAACTCCGTTTTGCAGGGCTTCCAACCCGGGCTCCACACCGATTCTCCATCGTTGATATAAAAATACTTTCCGCCACTATCCATCGGTACATTATTGTAACGATAACGCGTAATACGACGAAACTTGGCATCTTTATAAAAAGAATATCCTCCTCCGGTATTGGAAACTAAGCTAAAAAAATCCTCATTGCCCAGATAATTAATCCATGGCCATGGTGTACGAGGGTTGGTAATGACGTATTCACGTCGGTTGTCATCGAAATGTCCGTATTTCATTTTTTATTTAAAAGAACTCCTGCTCACGATCAACTGACAGCGAACAGGAGTAGTTAGTATTTATCAGGCTTTAGAATTTGCTCTTTTTACTTCAAGTTCTTCCGAAATTTCTTTCACTCTTTTATCTGAAAGTGGATAGAATAACATGCCCACAAAAGCCAGTACACAACACACAGCAGGCATTAAACTAATCATGATATGCTCACCAAAAAGAGTCTGAGAACTTTGTTGTACTGCATCCGGAACATATTTGAACACTGCCAAAATCCATCCGCTCATTGCTGCACCTAAAGCCCAGCCAAGCTTTTGAGACATAGAAGAAGAGGAGAAAATCAAACCCGTAGCGCGACGCCCGGTAATCAGTTCCTGATGATCTACAATATCGGCAAACATTGACCACAATAATGGCAGAACATATCCGGCAAATAGGGAGATTATGAACTGGAAGGCAAGAATCCATGTAATGTCGTTAGGAATAAAATAAAAGCCTGTGCTTAGTATTCCAGCAATCAGAATGGCAATCATATATGTTCTTTTCTTACCATATTTTGCAGAAACTGAAGGAGCAATCATCACTCCGATCAAGTTAGCTGCCTGACCTACCAGAAAGTAAATGGTTGTCATATCCCATCCTGTGCCAAACATTTTATAACTGGATTTTACGTAATCACGGAAAAAGTAAATAGCAACACTATCACGGACTGCATTGAAAAGCAAAGCAGCCAGACCGGTTGCTACCAAAATCCACCAGGGAGCATTGTGAAACAGGTTTTTCAAATCTTGTTTCACAGTCACATTTTCTTCACTTTCAATTTGGACTACCCGTTCTTTTGTCCAGCTAAAACAAAGTAAGAACAAAACAACGCAAATAATTCCTATTGACCCTACTCCCATCACCCATCCAATAGGTGAAGTACTCATACCGGATTTTACAGCATGAACCGCAGCACTACCACCAAATGTTTTTGAGTAAAAGTCGATCATTGGTTGTAACAGCATAAATGTTACAAAGCTACCCATGAATGCAAACGACATACGATAAGAAGAAAGCGAATTTCGTTCTTTGGGGTCCGAAGAAATAGCTCCAAGCAAAGAAGCATACGGTACATTAATTAATGAGTACACAATCATCATTAATGAGTAAGTGATGTACGCATAAACCAATTTTGCCGTTTGGCCAAAGTCCGGAGCAAAGAATGTAATGGCTCCCATAACTGCAAACGGTATAGCAAACCATAATAGGAACGGACGGTATTTTCCATAACGACTTTTAGTACGGTCGCTAATAATTCCGACAAAGACATCAAAGAAAGAATCCCATAAACGTGCGACAAGAAACATAGTTCCGGCTGCAGCTGCCGTAATACCGAAAACATCAGTATAAAAAAACAAAGAATACATTCCGAAGATTTTCCAGAACATAGAAGACGCAGCATCACCAAAGCCATAACCGATTTTTTCTTTGAGACTTATTTTTTTTACATCCATAATATTAGTGTTATGTTGATATTAGATTATATTTTTAAAGCGTTACAAAAGTATCAGTTTTTAAAGAATTAAAGAGTATAGAATGTTTCCAAAATAGTACTGTTTTGAAAAAAACAACTCTCTATTTGGAGTATTTCAAATAAAGTACACCATAACATTCTCACTATTATTCAATCATATTTTTATCGTATAGACCTGATTAACAGTAAACGCGGTTGACTTTAAAGTATTGATTTATTTTTAGAAACCAATTGCTTAATGGCAAGAACCGAAGTTGCCGAGCGATAACCATCGGCAGGTGTATTAATACAATAATCTAATAACTTATCAATGGTTGATGTAGCCACGTGCATGCGGGTGTCAGACGAAGCATAGTAAATAAATACCTTTCCGTCTTCATCCGCAATCCAACCGTTGCTGAATAACACGTTAGAGACATCACCAATTCGCTCTTCGCCTTGCGGCGCCATAAAAAATCCGGCAGGTTCAGCAAGGAGTTTAGTAGGCTTCTGCAAATCGGTAAGGTAAAGATACAAAACATAACGTAATCCCGCAGCGCAATTACGAACACCATGTGCAAGATGTAACCAACCTTTTTCTGTTTTTATCGGGTGTGGTCCTTCACCGTTTTTCAACTCTTTGATTGTATGATAATAACGATGGTTGATAATCGTTTCTTCTTTTACTTCTGCGTGAGTTATATCATCAACCAATGCCCAGCCAATACCACCGCCTTTACCGGTATCAATAAATCCATCCTGTGGACGTGTATACAAAGCGTATTTACCATTTACAAATTCGGGGTGAAGAACTACATTGCGTTGCTGACTTTTTGTTTTCAGATCAGGAAGACGTTCCCAGATCAGGAGATCTTTCGTTCGTACAATACCTGCCGTTGCCACTGCTGATGATAAATCACCATCAGGTGCATCCGGATCTTTACGTTCGCTGCAAAAAACGCCGTAAATCCAACCATCTTCATGAGCCGTAAGACGCATATCATAAACATTGGTATCAGGATCTTCCGTTTCAGGCAATGTCACCGGTTCATCCCAAAAACGGAAGTTATCAATTCCATTGGGGCTTTCGGCAACAGCAAAAAATGACTTACGATCGTTTCCTTCAACACGCACAACCAAAATATACTTGCTTTTCCATTTCATGGCTCCGGCATTAAGAGTTCCGTTCATTCCGATTCGCTCCATGAAATACGGATTTGTTTCCGAATTAAAATCGTAACGCCATGCAAGCGGTGTATGTTCTGCGGTTACCACCGGATTCACGTAACGGTCATAAATTCCGTTTCCAATTGCAAGCTTTTCATTTTTTCTTCCTAATAATTCTTCGTGATACGCTTTAAGCTTTTTCAAAGCTTCTTTAAACTCAGTCATTCTTGTTTTTATTTATTTTTGTTTATTGCTTGTATTTAGTTAGCAAGAGCAATGTATTTCTTATCTGATTATTTACTTTCTGATTGAACCGGAGTATACATAGCCGGCATATTTTTATTCATCAAGATCTTTTTATTCTCAGTAAACCTTTTAAAATCTGCGGCAGAAGCATGTCCTGCATAAGGTACATAAAAATGGCCCGGATTATTAAATGCATTACGCCAGAACAATATATAACTGATATTATAGGGTTGAATTATTGGTAATAAAACGCGCGTAAAATAATCATTTACTTTTATTCCTTCCATACCCGTTTCGGCCATAACCGGAATTTTTCCGCTTTGTGCAGCATACTTTGTAACGATCGACAAACCCGTGTTCATTTTTTGTTTATACACATTCAGGCCTTTAGATTCAGTTCCAAAAGCATAGGCATCAAAACCAATAATATCTACCCATTCATCACCGGGATAGCGTTGCAGGTATTCCTGTTCTGTAGCAACATCAGTCGGTGAAAAGGCATACAGCAGGTTATGAACCTGCTTGGTATCGCGCAGATATTTTACAGTCATACGATACAGTTGATTATATTCATCGGGAGTACATTCTTTGGCTCCCCACCAAAACCAACTACCGGTATGCTCGTGATACATGCGGAAAATAACCGGAATAGGTTCACTGTTTTTATCTTTCAGGTCATGAAAAAATGCAGCCAGACGATCCAGATACAGTAAGAACTTCATATGATTACTTCCACCGGGTAAAACACTTTTCACAACCGTGTCCTGCGCACAGTCCCAGGCTGTTTTGCCGGTAGCAATGTTATCGCCATGCCAACTAATGGTATTAATACCGCCACGTTCGTATACTACGCGAATATGTTGTTTCATATCGCTAAAGTAGATTGAATCCAGATTATAAGATGCCCCTATTTCAATATGTCCCAACTCCCAGCCTGTCACCGCCGGATAATCACCTGTTGTTTCCTTTACATCCGACCGTCCTTGTTGATTGTACCAGTTGTGCCCGTAAGCTATATCATCCTGATGAGCCAGCATAATACCTTTGTTCATATTATTTTTCATATTATGAAATAATGCCTGCGTTCCGGCTGTTGCATTCATATCAACCAATAGCGGTTTATGTTGAATCTTGGCAACATAATTCTTTATAATCTTCACAGTAGCATCTGTGTCAAACACTGCATTTAACCCTTGTTCTTCCTGTGCTGGATCACCAAGATAGTCATCGCCTTTTGCCCAATACACATGTTTTGGATTGGGACGACCGAAACCACCCCACGCCCAGAAATTACATCCGGCCAGAACATCCTTTTCTTTCGAAGATTTCAGGATTTTTTCAAAAACAGAAGTATAATAAGCGTCACGCAAGCTGGTAGTGTCTGTGAGAGTATATTGATGATGATCGCGCGGAAAACCAAACTCTTCCAACACGATTGGCTTTGACAACTTACGGGCAACGGTCATGTGATTATTCATGTATTCAGATGTTTTGTCGATGCTAGTTTGCAATGTCCCCGGCATATCTTTCACATCCAACCAACTCCAGTTTTTAGGCCAGATATGCATGGTCAGGTAATCGATATTCGGATCTGAATGAATTTGCTCAAACAGCTTCATATCCATTTCACATCCCCATTGTCCTTCGGATCCAATAGATACCAGATGATTTTTATCCAACGATTTGATATAAGCCGATATGTCTTTCAGCCAAGCTATAAAAAGAGGTTTATTGGCATCCGAAAATGCACGTGGTTCGTTACCAATCTGCCAGGAAAAAATAGCAGGATCTTCAGTATATTTTTTATTTGTATAACGGTTTGTGCGTGAGACAACGTACTTAATCTGGTTTTTCAGCATTTGACGGCATTCATCGCAACCGGCATACTGTTTTACAAACTCCATATATGCAGGCCAACCATCAACTGAAGGAACTGGATTCTTTCCTTTACCTGCCCAGTTAAGGTACTGGCTGTATCCACCCGACCACTCCCAGGAGTTGGTAAAAAAAAGTACAGCTTTCATATTGCGCTTACCCAGTTCTGACAATAAAAAATCTAATCCATCAAAAATAGCATCGTTATACACACCTGCTTTTATTTGCAACGTCGGTTCTACTTTTGAAGGAATCCCATTAGTCCCATCAGCACCTATCAGCACTCGTAAATTGGCAATGCCCTTTGATTGCAGGAAATCCAGTTCCTGAATTAATCGTTCGCGGTTACCACCTTCACCTTTCGAGCCCAATATTGCACCGTACCAAAAATTAGTTCCAATAAAATAATAAGGTTTATCATTCACACTAAAATGGGCATTATTTACCTGAACAAAATTATCTGTCGCTTTAGCAAAACAGCCTATAGACATTAATGCCATAAAACTGAAAATAAAAATTCCTTTTATATATCTCATGTTCATTCTATTCAACTTTAAATTCTAATCCGACCAACAAAAAAACAGACTATTTCAAAAAGAAACAGGCTTTCAAATCACCTACTTTTACCTCGAATTCTCCAGGTTCAGCAATTATTTTATTATCGATATTTACAAATGACAATTCCTTTTTAGTCAGTGTAAATGTTACTGTTTTTGATTCGTTGGGTTGCAGGTTGATTTTATCAAAACCCTTCAGCCTTTTCATATCCGGAGCCAACGATGCATATAAATCGGACAGATAAAGCAACACAGACTCTTTCCCCGAAACATTCCCTGTGTTAGTCACTGTTACTGAAACTTGCAGGTTCTCATCTTCCGAAATCTTATTTTTTGATAATTTCAGATCGCTATACTTAAAAGTGGTATAACTCAATCCTGAACCGAATTCATATAGCGGCGAATAATCCGATTCATAGTTATACATTCCTTCTGTTTTCACTTGTTCTTCGGAGTATTTGTGCCAATAATTGACTAGCGAATGCGAATAACGTGGATAAGTGTAAGGTATTTTACCGCTTGGATTCACATCGCCAAACAAAATATCGGCCAAAGCATCACCTCCAAAGTTACCTGGCAGATAAGCCAAAACAGTTGCAGCCATTTTACCTTCAAATTTACTGATTATGCGTGGACGACCTTCATTTAAAACCAAAATGACGGGTTTCCCTGTTGCAGCTAATTCTGTTGCTAAACGGATTTGTAACTCCGACAACGATAAATCTTGTAAGTCACCGGGTTTTTCAGTATAGGTATTTTCACCGACACACAAAACAACATAATCGACCTTTTGTGCCTTTTCAACAACGTCAGCAATACCGCTTTCTTTCTCTTCCGAATACTTTCCACCTTCGACGTACGAAACTCCGGGTACATAATCGACATTCTGTTTTCCTATTTTATTTTGAATTGCTTCCAAAATAGTATTGTACTGCTCTGTAAATTTTGCAGTTTTTTCAGCCTGCCACGAATAAGACCAGCCACCGTTGAGCGTTCGCATCGAGTTTGCATTAGGTCCACAAACCAGCACTTTCTTATCCCTCGAAAGAGGAAGAATATTGTGTGTGTTTTTCAACAAGGTGATAGCTTCGACAGCTGCATTGTACGAAGCTTTCTCAAAGTCTTTCGAACCAAAAAGAGGATATTCTTTCGTATTATCGTATGGACGATCAAACAAGTTTAACTCCATTTTCATTTCCAGGATTCTCCTAGCTGCGTCATCAATACGGCTCATTGGTACAGTACCCTCATTTACCAACTCTATAAGATTCTTACAAAATTCAAAGTTATAAGGAATCATTGCCATATCAATTCCCGCATTAACAGCCATTCGCACCGCATCTTTCGACGAAGTAGCTACCCTATCACGCTTATAGAGATTTTCAATATCCATCCAGTCGGTCACAATCACACCCTTGAACCCAAGTTCAGTCTTCAACAAATCGGTAAGCAAATAATGACTGGCATGCACCGGAATACCATTTATCAAGCCCGAATTGGCCATAAAAGAACTTATTCCTGCATTTACAGCAGCTTGGAATGCTGGCAAATGATATTCGCGCAATACATTTTCTGAAATAATAGCCGGCGTTCGGTCTTTTCCCGAAACCGGAGCAGAATATCCCAAAAAGTGCTTGGCACAAGCTGCAATATGATATTTGTCAATATTATTCGGATCGTTTCCCTGATAACCTTTTGTCATTTCGGTTGCCATGGTCGAAGCCAGATATGGATCTTCGCCAAAAGTTTCCCAGAAACGAGGCCAACGGGCATCAATACCTAAATCGAGCACCGGCGAAAAATTCCAAGGTAATGAACCTGCACGCGCTTCATAAGCACAAACCTCAGCACCACGATGAACCAAGTCTCTATTAAAGGTTGCAGCCATGGCAATTTCCTGAGGAAAAAGAGTTGCTTTATCGGTATAGGTTACACCGTGAATAGCATCAACTCCGTAAACCAGCGGAATCTTCATGCGAGTTTTTTGCGTGTACAGCTGTAACTTCTTGACTAAAGTGCTCCAGGCTTCTTTACTGTGAGCTACATTGTCCCAGGTATTGAGAATTGATCCTATTTTGTAATCCAGAATTCCCTTTCTAAGCATAGAATCTTTCAACTCATAAGTTTTCAGATCAGTAAAAATATCAATGGTCACCTGTGACATCTGACCGACCTTTTCTTCCAAGGTCATTTTCTGTAATAAAGCTTCCACTTTGGAATCATGCTGCGAAAACACAGGTAAACTCACTAAAAACAATACACCCAAAACGCATATCTTATTAAAAACCTTCATCATTAAACTTTTATTTCACAAAATATTTCAAAACCACTTGCCCATTTTTTATCTACCACTTATCTGTCCGAAATGGAATTAGCGGTAAACCATTTAGATCAAAAAGATTGGGAATACCATCATTTGTAAAACAATAACGAACAGCAACAGGCGCTTTGACTGATTTACTTGTTAGGGTTACAGTACCATTTTTTTCGATAAAAGCCGTTGCAGAATAAAAAATCTTATCTTCGCCGGCAAGTTGAAAACTATTAATCTTTTTATCCTTACAAGATAATTTACCAGCGGAAGTGAATTTTAAATTTACTTGATTCTTTTGGATGCTGAAACTGCTGAATTTAGGAAAATACGGGTTAACATTAGCTACAGCATATTGCTCTTTAAGCACCATATTTGCCAACCGATTACCAACTTCTCGCTTAATCTTTGGATGAATATTGCTTATGTCATCTACCAAATCACCAACTGCAACCATCCCCGTTTTAGGCAGTGATAATGCTGTTTCTTGTTGTTCACGCAAATAAGCAGCACTATTTTTCCAGTAACCGTTCCACGGAGCTATTTGTACAAAATAAAATGGCAAATCACTCTTAAAAGCACTCCGCCAACCATTAATCAGCCCTTCAAAAAGTTTTCCATAATCTTCCGGTTCGCCGGTATTGGCTTCACCCTGATACCAGATGGCTCCTGCAATTTTATAATTAACCAGTGGGGACAACATAGCGTTGTAAATAACCGACGGTTCAACCGGTGCCCAATTTACTGATTTGGTTTTGTCGGCCAGTTTTTTTAGTTCTGTCTCATGCTGATATACTTCGTTCGGTGTCCATGCTTGCACGCAGGTTCCACCCCAATAAGATGCGATTAAACCGACAGGGACCTTCTGCGTTTCATTTATCTTTTTCCCGAAGAAATAACCTGCCACACTCATAGAAGGAGTTGTCTGGGGTGAACTGATTTTCCATTCGCCATCCGAATCGGTTTGAGGAAAAGAATTGTATTTGTGCGATAGCTGGAAGAAGCGCAACTGATTGTTAGCTGACTTAGCCACCTCATCACCAGCGTCAAGCACTCCTTGCTCCCAGTTGAAGGCGTATTCCATATTCGACTGGCCTGAACAAAGCCATACTTCGCCTATTAAAATGTCGGCAACAATTATCTTTTGTGTATTACTAATAAAGGTAATGGCATAGGGACCGCCAGCTTTCGGTGTTTTTACAATGGCATTCCACGACCAGTCTTTCGCTGGGTAAGCGACTACTGTATCAGAAGGATTCCAGCTACAACTAATTTTGACTGTATTTCCACTTTGTGCCCATCCCCACAATTTCACATCAGCTGATTGTTGTAAAACAGCATGATTACTTATAATGGCTGGCAAACGGAAAGCCCATTGTGCTACCCCATTTAAAGTAAGGCACAAAAATATTGGTATAAGTAGTTTCTTCATTATATAAAACTTTTAAAATTATTCATCTAAAAATCTATTTCAAACTTGGCATTTTATCCCGTGTTATTACATAATCATAACTAAAAAACTTTTTCCACCAAGAGGCCCCATTATGGCTATCTGATTCTGTATAATCTCCATTCCAAGGCATAAACCACGACCAAGTATCACCGTATTGTTTCATCAACCCAGGATCAGGTGCAGAACCACATTCACTCAAAGTAATTAGTTTTTTACCTCCAAAGAGCTCCTTAATTTCGTTAAATGAAATGTACTGTGATCCATGTTGATTTTCGCCAGGATAAATATCCATTCCAATCACATCTACGTAAGCATCACCAGGATACCAATCCAACGCCGTACTTGATGCATCAGATGTCCAGACCCAAATAAGATTATTTAAACCATGATAAGTTACTAATCGATCAAACATTAATTTCCACAATGCCTTACAAGGTTCAGCACCTTTAGCACCCCACCAAAACCAAGCTCCGGATGCTTCGTGTAGCGGACGCCAGATAACAGGTATATTAGCATCTTTAAATTGCTTTAGGTAATCTGCTATTACATCGATATCTACAATCATAGCTTTATACTCTGCAGAACTAGTATCAGTTACTTTACTAACGTCAAAGGACGTTCCTGTATCAGGAGAAGTTGCAGCAGATGGCACGTACATACTTCCTGATTTGGTTAGCGGATCTCGCCAATGCCACATGCAAGCTACAATTCCATTATTGTTCCACCAGTCTTGCCCCAAGGTAAATGGTGCAAAATATTCCACCCAGTTTTGGTTTAACCAAGTATGATTTACAAAGTCAAAACAAGTAAGAGCGGGCCATTTACCTGTTTGCGTATGCACCCAAGTAGCTTCAGTGATATTAGTACTGTAATTAGCCATGGTACCCGAAATAATATTTGTTCCAAAATTTTGCTTCAGATAATTGTACAAACTCACAGCCTGACTACTTGGACTGGGCGTTACCAATGAAGTCGCAATATTAAATGCATCAAGTGCATCACCTGAATAGGCCAATGTTATATTGTCGAGTTGAATATATCCCCAATTTTTAACTAACGATACAGTATGACTACCCGTAGTTAGTTTCAGCTTGCCCACCGAAAGTGCAGTCCATGTAGTAGTCACATTGAATGTCAAAGTAGCTATTTTGGTTCCATCTACATACAAATCATTTTGTTTTATTGCTGTAGAATAATATCTTAGATTCAAATCATAGTAACCTGCTTGATCCGCTTGAACTGTAAAAGTTATATTACCTGAATTTGTATTTATATAACCAGATCCTGTATATCCTGTAGTAGACGTTGCTGTTGCCGCATCGCCACTCAGAGTTGCATTTTCGGCTTCATATGTGCCGGCTGTACTGCCTGCTGTAGTGAACGTGATAGTAACTGCATTTGCATAATTACCCGAAAAGTCGCTTACTGCATTATCGGGAATCACCAAACTGTAGGTTGTCCCTGCTTGTAGACTAGCAGAAATACTAAGTGTTTGATCATTAATCGTAGCAGTAACCGTCGCATTATTTAAGAGTATTTTAGCGGAAGACGCTAAAACAATTTTCTCATTGAAATTAAAGGCAATCGTTGTCTTTATATCAACCGATGTTGCTCCATTAGCAGGGGTACTAGAAATGAATAGAGGAGATTCCGTATCTGAATTCTCACTTGATTTACAAGAAGTAAAAGATACCAGAAAGACTAATATATAAACTAAGGAAACAACGATCTTATTGAACATAATACAAATGGCTAATATATAAAAAAAACAATATCAAAATGCTAAGAGAGCTACACAAAAAACTAAGATCTAATCAAAATATAAACAGCCATTTATTCTGTGCTGAGTGTAACTAAGGGGAATCACTCCAGAGAGCAACTCCCCTTTGTTTAAAATTATGATTTACAATAAATAGATTGACAAATTAATGCTTACAATCCTATCAACCTAAATTTCGGAGCCGTTGACGGAGATGATTTCAAATCAAAACGAACATTATCAATCATTATACCTGAGAAATCATAAGTTCCGCTAGCACCGCTTAAATACATACCCCAGTCTCCAGTACCGTCAATTACCATTCCGGAACTCAAAACATCGAAAGTGAGGGTTACCCATTGATTATTAGTTGAAGCACTGAATATATCGCCCAAACTTACCGCTGTAGTCCAGCCTTTTAGACACATACCCACGGTAGTACCCGTAAGTGGTTTGGTAATACAGATATCCATTTTTATCACATAGTTTTCCGGATGGCTTAGCGATGGAATTGTACCCCAGTTGGCTGACCACATCCAATTCCAAGATGTCGTAACATCCGATTTACCGATCATTGCTGCTGTGCCATCCAAATTAACAGTTGGTGTACCAAAAGTAAATGAAGTACCCCAAGTAGATTGAGAGTTTCCTCCTCCATTAAAATTGGAAATCATAACAGTTGTACTTAAAATCGGATCAGTACCATAAACAAAAGAAGGTGACACAACCGTCTCTCCATCGTAGGAATTAAGTGTAAATGTGGTTGTACCATGTTTTGCCGTAACCGGCACATACACTTCAATTGAAGTTGCTGAACGAACCCCGTAAAGTACAGCTTTCACATTATCTTGAAAATAAATTGATTCTACATTATTTAAATTTTTTCCAGTTATTGTCATAAGGCCACCCGGTGCAACTAAGGACGTAATGGTTGAAATAGCTGGTGTTGTAGCTGCTTTTATAGCTAGTTGATCTGTTGATGTAACTTTAGTTCCATTTACGGTTTCCAATATTACCGATCCGGTGCCGACACAAGTTGATGGTACCGTAACTTCTAACGTAGATGCTCCACTGGCAGGGCTCACTGATGCAGAACCACCCGAGAAATAAACTTTACGAACCAAATCAAGATCTGTTCCTGTAATAGTAACATTATCACCGGCAGTTAATGATAATGGACTTATACTTGTAAATGTAGGTTTAACCATAGTCAATGCGGGTGAAGTTGCAGCTAAGCCCGAATTAGTGTTAAGTACCACAGTACCATCAACTGCGGTCATTGGCACTGTAAGTTCTAGACTGGTTGCAGATTGATTTTTTATGATACCTACCACACCTTCGTTAAATACAACCCCGGTTACCAAATCCAGATTTGTTCCCGTAACAGTAAGCGTTGAACCATTTTTCAATAATACAGATGATACAGAAGTGATAGCAGGACCCACCAACTTCATTACAGTGGTACTTGAAATTTCGGCACCTGAGTAAGTTAATAGTTTTACGACACCTTCTTTAGCTGTCAAAGGAACTTTAACTGTAATGGATGTTTTGGCTGCATTGATAGTGATAGCAGCACTATCAATTTTATTTCCATCGGGCAAAATGACTTGTTTTACTAAATTAAAGTAAGTCCCCGTTATAGTCAGATCTTCACCGGGTTTTACCGGTATAGGCGATATAGAAGCCAGCGTTGTAGGATCTGAAATTGTGGCATTACCTGTTGTATAAACTAAAACCGGTATCTCAGCACCATTTGATATCGCAACCTTTCCCGTTTTAGCTGCTTTGGGCACATACAACGTAATTTGCTTGCGTGTCTTAGTAATAAATTTAGTACTGTCAACAGTAGCACCATCAGTAAATATTACTTGCGCAATTAAATTCAAATAATCGCCAGTGATTGTAAACACATCACCCGCCTTGACACTGGCAGTTGTGTAACTATCAATAGAAATCGGTTCAGAAAAGGTCAAGGAAGTTTTCGTTGTAATATTTCCCGTCGGGGATTTAAGCGTAACTAATCCCGACATGGCATCCTGTGGAACTACTATTGATATTTCAGTTGCACTCGTTTTAGTTATTTCTGTCACTTCAATATTATTCGGTAACACAATGGATGTAACCTTGTCTAGATTTGTCCCAATAAATTTTAACTCTCCACCACGTAATACCGGCGAAGGTCCAAAAACACTCAATGTTGGTGTGCTTACCGTTTCATCCTTTTTACAAGAATTAAAGAATAAGCTACCGAGCAACACACAGGAAAAAAAACCTACATATAGAAAAATATTTATTTTATGTCGCATAATAGTATTTTATTGTGTGCACTCTTCTTTTAAGAGTGCACAGATTTTATTATAATTATTCAGCTGGGACAACACGTATATTGTCGATACAAATATCAGGAGTACATGCTGTACCAACTATACCTCCGCTGTAAACAAAGAATGTAAGGCCACCATAATTTCCTGCAGATGCCATTTTAAGTGTATTGCCTAAATGGTCATATTTGAAGTTTGTCAACGGAATCGATACCGTAATCCAGCCATTAGTTGTATATGAGCCGGTAGCTGCCCATGGATTCCATAATCCCCTTGGTGTTGTACCATCTGCAATGTAAGCATTTGTTGCAGTTGTTGACCACGGGGTAAAAATCATTTGCAAGGCACATGAAGACCATGCCTTATCAACGTTTACCTCAAATTTCAGTACAGCTGTACTCAGATCAATGCTAAATAAGTCACCCTCAGTGCGGCCGTTGGCTATTCCCCAAAGGTCAAATGAAAAACTATCTTCATTCCATGTGGTATCATCTAATGAACCACTAAACCGAACATAATTACCGCTTATTCCTGCTGGATTTGTACTGGCAATAACGCCAGCCCTCCATCCACCTGAGGCATTTGTATTATCCCAGTCGAGAATTATTCCACGATTATCTCTGAAATAAAATGCAGTTGAACGAGTAGTTCCATAACGGCTTTTTACCGAAACTGGACCTACACCAGCGCCAACAGGAACTTTCACTGTTATTTTAGTAGTAGTCGCCGAAACCACTTCTGCTTTGATATTTGGGGTAAAATACACTTCAGGTACCGTACTTCCGTCAACAGGAAGAAAATAATTGCCATTAATAACAGCTGTCCCCCCATCGGCCACATATTCACAATCCATTGTATTTAACAACGGAGAAGGAACATCTACACCAAAGTCATATTCAACTGTATCATTTGATACAGTAACCATATAAATTTTACTGGTCACATTACTTGGAATTGTGTTCGGGATTTGGACTATCAACGCAGTAGGAGTAATCAAACTAGTATTTAAGACTGCCTGTTGATCATTAAACCATAGTTCTTTAACGCTTCTCAGATTTTGACCCACAAGGGCAATTGTTGTACCCATAAACGCATGTGATACCAAAGAATCAGCACTAAGTGCATCGGGAATACGAATATAAGAAACCGTTGGCTTACCTGAGGCCACTTTATAAGCATCCGGATTGTCATTACACGCAGGTATAGCTATTAATATACCTAATACGACAAGTAATACAGGTATCTTTATTGTTAATTTATATATATTTTTCATATTCAATCTAATTATTTTTTAAAAACTAATCGTACTGAAGTCAAATGAAACAGGATCTTTTGATAAGTTCGGATTTGCTGTAACATCAGTATCGGGGAACGGAATGGTGAAGAATATATTGCTCTCATTGATATTCACAACCGTTTTAGAAACAGATGATTGAGCTGTTTTCCCTTTATAATAATCTTCCAAACCACTCCAATATCCACGATTTTGAGATGCCAACCTCATTTTAGCCTCTGCTGGCTTATAGTAGCTTAATCGTACAAAATCATACCAAAAATCACCTTCACAAGCTAACTCTAACCGACGTTCTTTGAATATATCGTCAAATGTAATAGACGTTTTTGGTATATAATTACTAACACTACGGCCACGAACAGCATTAAACGCACTTAATGCCCCAGCATCGGAGGTAGAAGTTCCATTACCAAGAACAGCCTCTGTGTAAATTAGATAGACATCAGCTAAACGAAGTAGGTGGGTACTCAATGCCGTTTTCATGTAAGCAAGATCAAGTCCGCAACCAGCCAAATGGTCAGCATTATCACCAACCAAATGTTTTACACAATTAGAACCTGTAGGACTTGCAAAAGTTACTGTCAGTGCTTTATCGCTCGATGTCGGTTTATTCCAATCATAGTCAAAACCACCCTTATCAGTCCAGAAATAGTCATAATGGTCACCCTGCATCATCATAGTTGCCTGGCGGCGAGCATCTGATGTAACACGAGTTAAACTAGAAGCATTTTCTCCAAATGCATCTTCCAAATCAACAGTTAATCCAACCCAAGATCCCCAAGTATCTGCAAGTTCTGAAAATCCGGCCAATGCCAGATCCGATTGAAAAGTATTCTGACAGGTCCATTGGCTACCAACTGTCTGATGCCAAGATATTAAGTCTTCTCCGACAAAGCTTGATGTACCATTGTTTGCCAAACGAAAAATATCCGAATAAGTGGGCATTAATGTACGCCCGCTTTCATCAATTACTTTTTTTGCATACAAAGCAGCTTTTGCCAAATCATCTACATTACGTGTTCCGTCTAGTCCGTAACCTGATTTTGTCAAGTATACCTTTGCTAACAAACCATATGCACTATATTTATCTATCCGTCCGGAAAGATTGCTTGTCGGCAGAAGCTCAATGGCTTTTTCCAAATCTTTTATAATATAAGTGTATACATCTTCTATCTTATTTCTGTAAACACTATTTGATTGACTACTTGCAATAATTGCACTATTGCTGTGAATAATAGGCACAGCACCGAAACAACGAACTAAGAAAAAATAAGCCATAGCTTTCCATGTCAGTGCCTCACCAATTACAGTATTTTTAGTAGTCTCTGTTACAGCTGATCCTGATTTTGTCTGAATATTTTCAATAATTGTATTGCAATAAGCATTTACTGACCACAAGGATGAAGAAGCATTTTTTAAATCCGAATCGCTTGATTTCAGAACAAACGATTGATAAGCATTATCAGTACCATAATAGATATTACCCGAAAGTACATCTCCAATTTTAATAAAACCTCGTTCGAAATCGTACCAAGGCGAATTATAAAGAGCATTCACTCCCTGAAAACATTGTGCATCGGTTTGATAAAAACCATCTGTAGTGTAAGTGTCTTCAGCCGGGCGATTTAAGAAGTCGGAGCAAGAACTTATTCCGACCGCAAAAATGGTGGCAATAGTCAAATTTTTAATATTTAGTATTTTCATATTATTTCCTTTCAAATAGTTAGAATGATAAATTTAAACCAAGAGAATACACTTGTGGTGAAGGATACCTTCCATTGTCCAATCCATAAACAGTACCTGATTGACTCGCAGTACTTGCACCGACTTCAGGATCAAAACCGGTATATTTAGTCAAGGTATATAAGTTTTGAATATTAGCATAGATACGTAGAGATTCTATATGCAAAGGCTTTAGTAATTTTTTGTCAAAGTTATATCCTAACGCAATATTCTTAATACGCAAGTAAGATCCATCTTCAATATATCGACTTGACATATCAGTATTTCCGTTTGGATCATTTTGAATAGCACGTGGAACTTTGGTCCCTGAATTAGATACTTTTACGTTATCAATATCATCATACCAATTATATACAGTTGAGCCTGTTGAATTTACATACGGATACGTCTGAGAAGTATTAATCTCAACCAAACGTGCACGGTTGACTACTGTTGACAATTGATTACTCCACGACGACTTCATGCTCGAAAGATTAATTGCTGAATAGTTCAACACTTTATTCCCATACGAACCATTGATAAATACATTTAAATCGAAGTTTTTATAATGGAAAGTATTGTTGAATCCAAAAGTAAAGATAGGCATGGGCGAACCCAGATTGGTACGGTCATTTTCATCAATTTTTCCATCCAGATTCACATCTTCATATTTTAAATCGCCTACATAAGTAGTATTTGTACGACTCCATGATTTTCCATCGGAAGGTGCTGCTTTAGGAGTTACTTTATTTCCTAACTTATTAGTATAATTTTCAATGTCAGCTTTATCCTGATAAATACCTACTACTTTATATCCATAGAAATTATAAAGCGACTGCCCTACCTCAGTATGAGACACTACATCAGTCCATTGTCCGTAGCCTTCAATGGCAGTGGCGGAAGTTCCTGTTAAATCTAATAATTTGTTTTTATTGAATGAAATTTGGGCTTCTGTATCCCATTGAAAATCCCGGGTTTTAATATTATGGGTAGTCAATGCTATTTCCAACCCTCTATTCTCTATCGATCCTATATTTCCATACGGAGCAGTCAATGCGCTCGAGGTATTTCCATCAGTTCCCATATAAGAAGGTAAATCAACCAGCATCAACATATTTTTTGAAACCTTCTTATATATATCTGCAGTTAATTCTATACGGTTATTAAGTAGTCCGAGATCTAATCCAAAATTAGTTTGCTCCTGAGTTTCCCACTGAACATAGGGATTAGCAATATTAGTAGGCCGATAAGCAACACCTAGTCCTGTAGACATCTTTGAAATTTTTGCTCCCCAAGCGTAATCCGGTATAAATTGGTTACCTGTTTGCCCCCATCCGATACGTAATTTACCGTTATTGATAATTGCTTTTAAATTTTCCATAAAGGATTCGTTGCTAAAACGCCATGACGCAGCAGTTGAATGGAATGATGCCCAGCGATTATTTGGACCAAATTTAGAGGATCCATCACGACGAAAAGTATAAGTTGCATAATATTTGTCATCATAGTTATAAGTACCACGGGCAAAAACCGAGGCCATGGAACTACTTCCAAATCCAGCTGTAATTGTAGGAGTACCAGTACCTAAGTAAGGGTTATGTACGGTATTGTCTGGTAGATTGGTGTTTGAGATGCTTTGATACTTCCAGCTCGACTCAGACATTTCCTGACCTAGCATAGCAGATAATTTGTGCACTCCAAAGTCCTTAGAATATGTCAAATAGTTTTTAACCTGCCAAAATAAATTTTTGTTTGTTTGCCAAGTATCACTATTAATTGAGCGAGACCAAGTACCATAAGTTGCTGTAGGGAGAAAAGTTTCAGCATCTGAACCTCCTTTATTCATTGCATATTCAGTGTGGAATAATAACCCTTTCATTATTGTGGCATCAAAATAAATATTGCCATTCAGCGAAAACCTATCCAGCAAATTATCTTCATCTAATGCCTTTGCAATTGGATTGACCTGAGAGGCAATCCCCTCACGAGTCACACTAGTATAATTACCATTCATATCATAGATAGGCACATCTGGAGTCGATAATAAAGCAATATTTATAATACCAGCATCGCTATCTACAAGTCCTAAACGCTCACTAGTACTTGAATAAGTTATATTTGTACCCATTTTCAACCATGATTTCAATTGCGCATCCAAATTAGATCGAAAAGAAAAACGTTTGAAATCAGTGCCTTTAACAGTTCCTTCCTGGCCTAAATATGAACCCGACACAAAGTATTTTACTTTATCTGTACCACCTTGAGCACTAATGGTATGGCTTTGCATAGGAGCAATTTGAAATACAGCATCTTGCCAGTTAGTACCAGTACCTAACAACGAAGGATCACGAAATTCAACCCGCTGGTCACGACCCAACGTTTCAGAAGCCATATCATTACTGTATTCAGCAAATTCCTTCAAATTCATCACATCCAGCCGTTTTGCCTGACGTTGAATAGCATACATACCATCATATGAAAATTTAGCTTCACCCGATTTACCGTGTTTAGTAGTGATAAGCACAACTCCATTCGATGCTTGTGACCCATAAATAGCAGTAGCAGAAGCATCTTTTAATATTTCCATAGATACAATATCCGAAGGATTGATAGTGGAAAGTGGAGAAATGGTGGAGACTGCTCCGTTTCCAAGCCCGCTTAAACCAAAATCTGCTGCAGATTTACCACTTACAACAATAGGAACACCATCGATTACATAAAGAGGTTCGGCACCAGCATTAATAGTTCCTTGTCCACGTACTCGAATAGAAACAGAAGAACCAGGAGCTCCCGAAGTTTGAACAGCCGAAACACCTGTAACACGACCTTGTAAAGCCTGATCCATGTTTGTAATAATAGAGCCTTTGAGTTTTTCTTCTCCAATAGAAACCGAAGCACCTGAGAGGTCGCTTTTTTTCATTGTTCCATATCCAACTGCAACAACCTCACTTAACACATGTGAATCTGATTGTAGTTTAATATTGATAATTTTGCTTTTGACTGGAACTTCTTGTTTTTCCATCCCAATGTAGGAGAAAATAAGTGTAGAGCCTTGATGAACGTTCAGGCTATATTTGCCATTTACGTCCGTCACTGTTCCACCAGCTGTGCCCTTAACAAGCACGGAAACACCAACAATTGGGCTCCCATCACTCGCATCAGTAACAACTCCCGAAACAGAAAAACTCTGTTGTGCAGAAACTAAGTATACTCCAAAAAGGAGTAGCACTGATAGAAAAATAATTTTTCTTTTCATTGAATTAAATTTAATTATTAGAAGGTTGATTATTTTATACGAAAATACACATTTCGACATTGCAAAAATAGAGCATTGTAAACGATAAAAAACATATTTTTTTATCCTAACATAATACTTTTTCGACAGATATAAGAATTAAAAAAAGTAAAATAGAATACAAACGTTTGTAGGCAGAAAATAACTTTATGTATATATTATATTATTAACCAACACATTACGAATATAAATCTGAAATAAATAACAGAGCACACTATTCTAATAAAGTTATAGCCAGTGTAAACTACCCAACAATAATTTACACAGGCTGCAATCAATTCACCTAAATTTATAAATCACAAAAGAAACAAAGAAGGTGCTTATTTAGAAGGATATGTTAAAAAACTACAACATTATTGGTATAAAATAGAATTATGTTATATTTTAAAACTTACATGCAAGTTTATTGCATATGTAGCCAATAACCGTTCCGTTATATCGGGACGGATTAGAATAACAGAAAAACAAGAATCCTGAGCCAACGACTAGCAAAGCTAATTGGATTCAACAACAATATGTTATATTGACATTTATCTCGTTATGAGGATTGTGGATTTAGAGCCATTCGTATCTCAAGTTTCGCAAACCGAACTGGGGAAATTCACATTTAGCCACTCCTTGCAATAAATAGTTTTTCAGCAAACCTTAATTGCAAACCGGAACAATATTTTGCTTATTTTCAGCATCATTTACAGTCCGGATCATATCCCTTAAAGCGCATCACCTAAATACACCCGGTAAAGGCACACTGCTAAACGAAGCTCGCACCACCTCACTCGCCCATATACTCCAGATCGAGTAACGTTAGCAATGTGCCTTGACAAGTACTGGTCAAAGATCACGAGACGTGAAGCAAAGACAATGATGCTAACTAATATCAGGCAGGCTTGCACGAGCGTACCGCTAGCCCATACTAGAGAATGATCACCTATTCGGGATTTATGTATCAATGTCGTTTAGATAGGGTCTGCTGAAAAACTCAAGCAGTCATTAGATATAATCTCCGATGAGAATCGTCTGTTTGTTTAATAAAAGATATTTGTCTTGAAAATATCGATAGATTTCGAAAATCAGTTTTCAGCAAGTGTGCTGAAAAACTCTGTGTA
>WSSedL1CaDRAFT_10000529_pt1 | contig 26654 bp, 24 predicted proteins | sample WetSurSL1Cattail_FD_9464 | JGI IMG/M metagenome (IMG submission 9464)
CTGGTAGTGGGAGACGCTCCTGGGGGCTGTCGCCCCCGCCGCTATGGCATCCCCCGCTTAGCGATAGCTCTGTATTACCTGTATTCTTGGCAGCTCCCCGTACAGGTACGTCAGAGTGTATCGCTCGCGCCGTGAGTCCCCTCGGGGGCAGGGATAGCGCGAAGGAGGCCGGATGTTTTTGGAAATATGCGGCAGCGTCAACAACTATTTTGCAAAAGACTAAAAATCCCAACAAATTTTTTCCGGATAAGGCCGGTAAACTTTTTTGAAAAGTCCCGCAACGCTGCCGGCCTTTTTCACGAAAACCCGGCAAGCGTTGCCTGCCGGATCGTCCCGTGTGCAAACGCAAGGTAGGGCATGGCCCGCCTCAGGTACGCCGGGGGGATGCCGAGATCCTGCGGCTGCCGGATCGGATGGCGTTCCCGTACTTCGACGATCGCCCGGGCGGTGACCGGGCCGATGCCCGGCACCCGGATGAGCTCTTCGTACGGGGCAGAAGCCGGGTCGACCGGGCCGAGGTCCCGTGCAAGGAGGGCTTTGGGGTCGGCATTCGCGAGCATCCCCTCTTCCACGAGCGGGGCGAGTTCTTTTTTCGTGTACCCGTATTCCCGAAAGAGCGTATCTACCTGGTACCAGCGGTGCGCCCGCCACGGCGGCGTGCCGGCCTTTTCTGCAAACCGGGTGCCGGGCAGGGGCTGGAACGCGGAATAGTAGACCCGGGCCGGCTGCACGGTATCGTAGAGATCCGTCATGCAGGAGAAGATCTCTGCATCGGTCTCGCCCGCAGCCCCGACCACAAGCTGGGTCGTGTGCCGGCCGGGAGCCTCGGCGGCGATCCAGTCCAGGCGTTTTTTAATGTCCTCGTGATAGTCCTTGATCCCCGAGATCGCTCGGAGCCGGCTGGCCCCTGTCGATTCCGCGTTCAGGCTGATCCGGTTTGCGTACCGGGCAGCTTCGGCAATATCGGACCGCCCGGCCCCGGGCAGGATCTTGAGGTGGAGGTAGCCGTCGTACCCTTCCGCCCGGAGGATCCGGGCCGTCCCGACCATATCCGCCATCGTCCCTTCGGCATCCTCCGGGATGCCGGAGGAGAGAAAGAGGCCGTTTACCGTGTCGGCCCGGTACAGGTCAAGGAAGATCCCGGCAAGTTCCCGCGGGGCAAAACCTACCCGCTCGCGGCAGGTCCGGACCGAGCAGTAGGCGCAGTCGTACGAGCAGTTCCCGTGGAGCAGGACCTTGAGCATCCGGCTGCACCCGTACGCCCGCGGGTTGTACGTAATACAGGCCCGGGAATCGAGCACCTGCAGGCACTCGCCGGGCATACAGATATCGTGCCGGCTCTGCGCTGAAAGGAGGGCCAGTTTTTCGGGAGCGCCGGGCATAGGATCCGGTCAGGACCCGGCAGGGTATTAAACGGGGGGCAGAGGGGGTGAAAGTGATGCAGGGCCCGGTCAGTTCTCCTGGCCTGTCCCGGACATCTCTTGTCCCGGGATCTCTTCGACAAGCCCGAGGGTGGAGGTGATCTTCCCTGTCCCGTCCCTGAGCGGGCTGACGGTAAGCGAAGCCAGGATCACCGAACCGTCCTTTTTAATATAGCGCTTTTTCGTGCGGTACTGCGTGGATTTTCCTTCGTAGATCTTCTGCATCTCAACAGCATCGTCGCCCTGCTGCTCCGGGAGGGTTACGTCATCGATGGTTTTCTTGAGCAGCTCCTCTTCCGTGTAGCCGAAGATCTCCTGGCACCGGCGGTTCACCGATACGAACCGGTGCTCCGGGCTCACGATGGCCATCCCGAGCGGCCCGTCCTCGAAGACCCGCCGGAATTTCTCCTCACTCTCTTTGAGCAGATCCTCGGTGCGCCGCCGGCCGGTAATGTCCCGCGCCTCGGCGATAATGAGCCTTACGTCCCCGTCCGGCCCCCGGACCGGTGTGAGGGAGAAGTCCACGATCAGGTCGTCCCAGCCGGCTCCTTTCAGGGTCTCCTCGTACCGGACAAACGAGCCGGCCGCTGCCCGCCCCATGGCGTCCCGGAGCCGCCGAATCCGCCCGTGGTCGTCCTGCCACCACCCGGTCTCCCAGAACGGGCGGCCGGTACACTCCTCCCGTTTTTTCCCGATGAACGCTAAGGCAGTCCGGTTCACTTCAAGGACCGTCCCGTCCGGCGCCAGCAGCGCGGTGAACTGGAACGTGGAGTCGAAGATCGCCTGGAACTTTGCGCCCGTCTCCCGGAGCGCCTCTTCTGCCTGCCGCTCCTTTGTCAGATCGATCCCGATCCCCCGCATCCCCTCAATCCGGTCCCCGCGGACGACCGGGGAGAGGTAGATCCGGATCGGGAAGGTGCTCCCGTCTCCCCGCAGCGCCGTGTACTCCACCATGGACGGGAACTGCTCCCGGGGTTTTGTTACGGCATCCTTCACGAGGGCGAGGAGCCACGGGCGGTCGGCGGGGCTCATCATCTGCCAGATCGACAGGCCCTTTTCCATATCGGCCGGCGCGTACCGGTACATGCCAAAACTGCTCTGGTTGACGAAGGTGAGGTTCCCGGCGCTGTCGCATTCCCAGACCGATTGTGGGAGGAGATCGGCAAAGTCGCGGAACCGGCGCTCGCTCTCCACGAGCTGTGCCTCGGCCTTTTTGCGCTCCCCGATATCCTCCACGATCGAGATCGTGGAGATGACCTGTCCGCGGCTGTCCCGTAACGGGGTGACCGTGACGGAGACCCAGAGCGGCGCCCGGTCTTTTCGCAGGTACTGTTTTTCCTCGTGGACAAAGGGAATTTTCCCGGCATAGATCCGGTCGATATTTTCCCGGTTGGTGCTGACCCAGGACGGATGGGTCACGTCGGTAAACGATCGTCCGAGCAACTCCTCTTTTGTATAGCCCAGCATGTCGCAGAGCCGCCGGTTAACCAGGGTAAAGCGCGTATCCGGCCCGATAATCGACATCCCGAGCGGCCCGTCCTCGAAGATCCGCCGGAATTTCTCCTCGCTGATCATCAGGGCCTCATGCGCCTGCCTGCTTTTGGTGATGTCACGCGAGACGCCAAAGACCGACCGGACCCCGCCTTCGCGGTCAAAGACCGGCATGAGGCAGTGGTCGTACCACCGGAGCTCCCCGTGCAGGGGCAGCGGGCTCTCGTCCGATGACGGCGTGCCGGTCAGAAAGACCCGGTCCAGCATCTCCTTTTGCCGGGAAGCGACCGGCTCCGGGAAGAGCTCGCCGCGTACGCGGCCGATCAGTTCTTCCGGCTTTTTATTGAGGGTCCCGGCTGCAAACGTGTTGACGTACTCGACCCGATCGTCGCTCCCGATCATGAAGATAAGATCGTTTGAGTTCTCCGCGAGGATCCGGTACCGCTGCTCGCTCTCGAGGAGGCGCTCGTCCGCCTGCTTTTTTTCCGTGATGTCTTCGAGGATCACCGAGACGCCTTTCTGGCCGTTGTCAAGGGCGGTCGGGGCGATACGGCCCGAAAAGATCCGGTTGAGGTGCGCCGGGGCGAACTCGCCGCTCCATTCCGTGCCTTCGAGTCCGTCCTTTACGTGACCGATGAACCGGTCAAACGTATCGTCGAAGACCATGACAAACGGCGTGTACTCGATGTTTTTTCCCGTGAGTTCGGCGGCCGGGGTACCGAGGAGCTGGGCGAACGCCTCGTTCGCAAAAACGATCCGCAGGCTGCCCGAGAGCTGCATGATATATTCGGAGGAGATGGAGAGCACCGCGGAGACCGGGACCCGGTGGGCGAGCGCATAGATCTTTGCCATGCCGAAATGGCGCATCTCCACCTGGCCCGAGACGAGCAGCTTGTCCAGGTACCTCCCTGCGGTATTCCGGTTGATCTTTGTCTTCTGGACAATGTCGGTGATGCTCAAGCCCTGCGGGTTTGCCGCAAGTGCATCCTTGATCTTTGCAGGGATTTCGAGGCCCGGTGCCATTTGGGGACTAATATTAGGACACGTGGATATTAATATGTCAGCATATGCACGGCACTGGGAGTAACAAAATCAGGCCTTCTCCCTGATGCCGTCCTGCACGATCCCGTACTCGAAGCTCTGGCCCTCGGGCCGGGAGCGGTGCTTTGTGAGCGTTGCCTTTCTCCACGGGGTTCCTTCGAGCCGGTCGAGCCGGATAATGGCTTTTGAGATATGTTCGAGCGAAGTGCCGCCCAGGCCGGCGTAGGTGTTCCTCGTGGTGTCCATGTACACCTGGTTTGTCACCAGCACCGAGAGCTCGTAGCGTTTCGCATAGCCGAGGAGCTGGAGCATCTGCCGGGTGAGCTGCTGCATGGCGTACTGGCCCTTTTCGAGATCGGTACGGTAGAGCGCGGTGGCCGAGTCGAGGATGAAAAGTGCCGGGGCATGGAGTTTTAGGACCTTGTCCGCCTCGGTGATCATGCTGCCCTGCTGCTCGAAGTCGATGGGTTCGAAGAGGTAGAGCCGGTCGGCGATTGCATCGGCCTCGGCGCCGGCCACCTGCCGGAACCGCTCGATGGAGAATCCCTCCGAATCGATGAAGACCACGGAGCCCCCGGCCTTAAGGCAGGAGACGGCCGCAACCATACAGAACGTGCTTTTCCCCGTGGCCGGGCCGCCGAAGATCTGCGTGAGGGTCCGGGGCTCAAAGCCCCCGCCGAGGAGTTTGTCGAGAGCCGCATTCCCGCTCGTGAGCCGTTCGGTCTTCATGGCTGCCCCATGCCGGTTTTGCCGATGGCCGTGGCGATGGCCCGCAGGACTTCGCGGACGGGCATGCCGAGCTCCTTTGCCCACACGTTTGCGGCATCGAACTCGGGCTTTGCGGTGTAGACCTTTCCGCGGATGAGGCCGTACTTGACCGGGATATGTTTCGTGTGGCCGGCAATAGTGACCTCAACGGTCCCGGTGGTCCGGCCGGCCACGAACCGGTGCACGGCCGGGAGGCAGCGGACCCCGAGCGTCCCGAGTTCTTCCGCCATCTTTTCTGCAAGCGCCGGGCTGTCTTTTTGCATGGCGATCACAGAGACCAGGTACCCGGGCCGGCCCTTCTTCATGAGGATCGGGGCGGCGCTCGCGTCCCGTGCGCCGGCGGCAATGAGCCGGTTCAAGACCTCACCGATCACTTCCCCGCTCACATCGTCCACGTTCGTTTCGAGGATATCGACCGTGTCCTCTGCTGCCGTTGTGGTCTCGGCGAGCATGACCCGGAGCACGTTCGGGGAATCTTTGGGATCCCGCGTTCCGGCGCCGTAGCCGGTGGCGAGGATCGTGTACGCCCCGAGGTCTTTTGGGGAGATGGTGGAAAATTCCGCGAGCAGGGCCGCGCCGGTGGGGGTGCAGAGCTCGCCGTCCCCGGTGCCGGCGAGGACCGCAAGGCCGGAATTTTTGAGGATCTCCGCGGTTGCCGGGGCAGGGACGGGCATGGTCCCGTGGGCACTGGTCACCGTGCCGGAGCCGACCGCGACCGGCAGGATCGCAACGCCGTCCACCTTCATGGTTTCAAGCGCCGTGCAGGCCCCGATCACGTCCGCGATGGCGTCATCGGCCCCGACCTCGTGGAAGTGGACATGGGCCCCGTGCACGGTCTCTTCTGCGGCATTCATCCGGGCAAAGACCCGGCGGGACATTGCAAGCGCACCGGCCGGCACGCGGGGTGCAGCCTCATCGAGCCGGCGTTCCACGTCCGCGAGCGTGCGGTGGGCCGGCGTGGCCTTCGTGTGGACCTGTACCGCCCGGATCCCGGCCCGGGTCACGGTCCCGATCCCCGGGTCCGCGACTGCCGCCCCCATTGCGGCCGCGACGGTTTTTTCATCGGCACCGCAGGCGAGCAGGGCCCCTGTGATCATGTCTCCTGCCGCGCCGTGGAACGGGTCGAAAATGAGGATGCGCATTTACAGTACTTATAAATCCCGGCGTATATGACTTTTAAGGTAATGGCTGAAGTGCAACTGCGGGTCGATTCCGCATACCCCGGCGATCAGGGCGGGGGCAAGGCGCGGCTCGATCCTGAAACCATGCTTCATTTAAAGATCTCCCCGGGGGATCTCGTGGTTATCGAAGGAAAGCGCCGGACGGTTGCAAAGGTCTGGCGGTCCCTTGTCGAGGACTGGAACCAGCACAAGATCCGGATCGATAATTTTACCCGGACGAACGCCGGCGTTGCCATCGGCGAGCCGGTCAAAGTCTCCACGATCACCGATGAGGTCGAGGCAAAACGGGTAGTCCTTGCCCCGCCCGAGGACCTCCCGAAAAAGATCCCGATCGCGAACAATCCGCACGTGGTCAACGGCCTGATCGATTTTCCCGTGGTGAAAAACGACTCGATCCCGATCATGCTCGGCCTGCCGTTTGTCCAGCCGCAGATCGTGGCCTTCAAGGTGGTGGAGATCGAGCCCGAAGAGGCCGTGATCATCACGAAAAACACCACGGTCGAGTTCTCCGACAAGCCGGCCGCGGGATTCGAGGGAGTGAAACGCTTCTCGTACGAGGATATCGGCGGCTTAAAGGACGAGCTCCAGCGGCTCCGCGAGACGATCGAGCTCCCGCTCCGGCACCCCGAACTCTTCCAGAAGCTCGGGATCGAACCGCCCAAGGGCGTACTCCTCTACGGCCCGCCCGGGACAGGAAAGACGCTGATTGCAAAGGCCGTTGCAAGCGAGAGCGGTGCGCACTTCATCTCGATTGCCGGCCCCGAGGTTATCTCGAAATATTACGGCGAGAGCGAACAGCGCCTCAGGGAGGTCTTTGAGGAGGCCCGCGAGAACGCGCCCTCGATCGTCTTTATCGACGAGCTCGACTCGATTGCGCCCCGGCGCGAGGAAGTGACAGGAGAAGTCGAGCGCCGGGTCGTAGCCCAGCTGTTGACCATGATGGACGGCCTCGAAGAGAGGGGACAGGTCGTTGTGATCGGCGCCACGAACCGGGTGGACGCGATCGATGCCGCCCTGCGCCGGCCCGGCCGGTTCGACCGGGAGATCGAGATCGGCGTGCCCGGCGAACCGGACCGGATCGAGATTTTGAAGATCCACACCCGGGGGATGCCGCTTGCCGATGATGTGAGCCTCGATATCCTCTCCCAGCAGACCCACGGGTTCGTGGGCGCAGACCTTGCGGCCCTTGCCCGCGAGGCAGCTATCCGCGCCCTGCGCCGGTACCTGCCCGAGCTCGACCTGGACAAGGCCGAGATCGACCAGGAGACGCTCGACAAGCTCAAGGTCTTTGCCGCGGACTTCCGGAGCGCCCAGCGCGACGTTGGCCCGAGCGCGATGCGGGAAGTGATGCTCGAGGTCTCGCACGTGAAATGGGAAACGGTCGGCGGCCTCGAATCGGCAAAGGTCGAGGTCAAGGAGGCCGTCGAGTACCCGCTGACCCAGCGGGAGCGCTTCGAGAACCTGGGGATAGAACCGCCTAAGGGCGTGCTCCTCTACGGCCCGCCCGGGACAGGAAAGACGCTGATTGCAAAGGCTGTTGCAAGCGAGAGCGGCGCAAACTTCATCCCGGTCCGGGGCCCGCAGCTCCTCTCGAAGTGGGTCGGGGAGAGCGAGCGGGCGGTCCGCGAGATCTTCCGCAAGGCCCGGCAGGTCTCGCCGTCGATCATCTTCTTTGACGAGATCGATGCGCTCGCCCCTGCCCGGGGAAGCAGCAACGATTCGCACGTGATCGACAATGTGCTCAACCAGATCCTCACCGAGATGGACGGCCTCGAAGAGCTAAAAGATGTCGTGGTGATGGGCGCAACAAACCGCCCCGATATCGTTGACCCGGCGCTTCTGCGGGCCGGCCGGTTCGACCGGCTGGTGTACATCGGGGAGCCGACCGCAGCGGACCGGAAAAAGATCATCGGCATCCACACGCAGTACATGCCGCTCGAAGGCTCGAGTCTCGAAGAGATCGTGGACCTGACAGAAGGCTATACCGAGGACATGCTTGCCGAGCTCACCGAAAAGCTCGGGAAGGACAAAGCAGTCTCTGCCGAAGAGATCCGGGCCGCGATTCCGCCGGCAAAGGATAAGGGCGCGGGGATCGCGAAAGGCGCCCGGCGCCGGCGCATCGTCGACATCCTGCACGACAAGAACCTGACCTTCACCGACCCGGCCCGGGAAAAGATCCATACCGTCCTCTCGGATATGACCGCCGGGTTTGTCGGGGCCGATCTCGAATCCCTCTGCCGCGAAGCGGGCATGCTCGCCCTTCGCGAGGGAGCGGCATTTGTGGGCGAGAAGCATTTCCTCGATGCCCAGAAGAAGGTCCACCCGACCATGAACGACAATCTCCGGGATTACTACGGCAAGATCCAGCAGCACTTCAAGGGCGGCCTGCCGCAGAAAGTGCAGCCGCCGGAGTACCAGTAATTTTTTTTCATTTTTTATCTCCGTTTTTTGTAATTATTCCCCGGGCATCCGGTGCGTGATGGCCTGAGGTTTTTTCCTGCGGTTCTGGTTGCCGGTGTGCGTTGTTAGTGATGACAACGACCGCAGGTCTCTCCCGGGCGGGCAGCGGGAATCATTGCCGTGTCTCCTTTTGGTATGTGAATACCTGCCGCTTACCGTCAAGATATTTTTTCAGTTTTCCCTTTCCTTCCAGAAGGATGAGATCGGATCTCGCCGTAGGTAACGATACTTTGTACTTCCCGGCAATCTCACTGATCGTATACGGTCGTGACGGGTGACGGATAAAATCCCGGAGGATCTCAGCCTGGCGGAACGAGAGATCGGGAATCCGTTCGACCAGCTGGAGCGATTCTGCCTCCTCCTCCTTCTTGCGGATGAGATACTGCCGGAGGTCTTCCAGCGCCCTGCTGATGATATGGATATTGAAATCGATGAAGTAGGTCATATCGTTGCCATCGGTCTCCGTCAGCTGGTACGCATGGGAATACTGCGCCGGGGCATGAACGAAGATGCGCGAGATCGAGATGTACTCCAGCAGATCGTAGTGGTGCTTGAGGGCGTACCAATAAAAAAGCGCTCTTGCGGTTCTCCCATTGCCATCAACGAATGGGTGGATATACCCGATGAGGAAGTGAAGGATGATCGCCTTTACGATAGGATGGATGAACTCGTCATCCTCGTTTGCAAATGTGCAGAGATCTTCGATCATTGCCGGAATTTTTTCACAATCCGGCGGATAATGAAAGATCTTTGTCGGATCGGCCCTGCTTCCCACCACGATATCGTTGCAGGTACGGAACAATACTTCGTCCCTTTCGCTCTCCAGGGTTCCCAGGGTAATTGCCATATGGATTTCGATGAGGAGCTCAGGTGACAGGGGTTTATCCCGCAACTCTTTGAGCCGGAGTATCGTCATATAGTTGTTGACGATCATCCGTTCCGAGGTATCCTTCGGTTTCCTGCCTTCCCGAAGAATCTTCTTGGCTACTGGCCGGGTCGTGGCTGCCCCTTCAAGCTGACTGGATGCGATGGCCTCCTCCATCAGGGAGTTGATGAGGTACTGCTGCTTGTTTGCGTCGCTGGGGAACTCCCCGAAGAGCCGGTCGAACGACGCGGGGGATGCCTTGTCGATGAGGTGAAGTTGTTTATGGAAGTTTTCCGGAATATAGAACGGGAATTTCTCGTCATCGATCTGGATTTCGCGGTACTTCGTGCTGCGGATGGTGCGTAGGACAAACCAGAATGCGATAGGGTCGAACGGGATTTTCTTCCGGCGCAGATCGTCCCAGTGAATGTACTCAAGCTCGTTATATTTCCGGATCAGTTTCCGGATTTCCGCGGATTCTTCGTTTTTCTGGTTTACTCTGGCGGCCAGATCATTGTACTTTTCAAGATAATCCGACCACATCCTGCCAACATCCGGTGGCTTCTGAGGTTTTTTCATCCCGCACCCGAACTACCACGTATCTGTCAGAACCTGTAAATTTTTGTAAAATTTTCAGGTATTTACAGATTGATTGGTGCGGGGGAACAAAAAGGTTCTGTCACGATGAACGACAATCTCCGGGACTACTACGGCAAGATCCAGCAGCACTTCAAGGGCGGTCTGCCGCAGAAAGTGCAGCCGCCGGAGTATCAGTAATTTTTTTCTTTTTTGTAAAATCCGAAATTACCTGATAGTCCGGGGCCTGACGCTCTGCACGGGTCTCATCTCATGCTCCGGGTTGCACCATGCAAAATGCCGGCAGCCTATGCAGGAGGATCGGACGGACCGGGTACAGTTGTCGGGGAACGGGTCCGGGGTTGCGGCCGGATCGTAGCGCTCGTTTTTCCGGCGCACAAAGGAACCGTCGGGTTTCATCTCGTAATTATACCGGCTGCTGCACATGCCGTATTCCATATTGAGCATGCAGTAGCCTTCGACCGTGATGTAGTTCCAGGAATGGACCGACGGGTAATTGTCCCGGGAACGGTTCCGCGTTTTCATTGCCGGATCATTTTTTAAAAGAAGGGTCAAGGGGTTTGTGGTTGAACGCAAGACCCGGCTCCCTTACAATAGCCTGCACAACAAGGAATGAATGAAAGGAGGGTTTCCCGGCATCTCCCGGACCACATCATACCGGCCTGTTTTGTCTCATTTTTCAACGGACTCTCATTTCACGTCGGAGAAGTGCCGGTTTTGGGCGGATGCATTTAGCCGCGTTCTTTTGGCCGATCCAGGGGTCGCAAGGGTGATTGGATGTGGCAAAAATACCCCCTGCTGCAGGGGCATGGTGACCCGTTATCGGGCATCGAAAGCGGGCGGATTTCGGCAAACCGGGCTCAAATCGGAGGTATTTTTCCACGCGAACCGAAACGGGGCAGTTTTGTGGGGTTTCCCGGACAGGGGCGGAACCGGAAAATAGGAATCCGAGGCCGATTCGGGCGTATTTCAGATACGGTTTTTCAAGCAGCAGTACGATCCGGATGTTGTGCACCCCGGTAAAAGCGTCCTGCAAAAACCCCGGCCTCGTTCCACGGCTAAAAAATTTCCCGTCCCATTGATCTAACCTCCGCCATCCCCCCAATATAAATACGGACCTCCCCCCACAGAAGATCAGGGAAAAGAAGGTCCGGGAACATCCGTACGAAACCTGCACGGAAACGCCGGCGGATCGGGTACGCGAGGAAAAATCCCGCGTCCCGCATCGCCGCTTCCCCTCACCCCATGATGCCAGCCTTCGTGCGGGTCCCCGGGCCTCTTTTTTTATTCCCGAAAAAAACGCATTTGCACTGTCCGGTGCCGGGATGAGAGAGGGCTTCCCGGCCCGGTACCCTTACGCCCGTTCAATTTTGCCACACACCGGTGACCGCAGGCCCGGGCATCGCCGCTTACCGCTACCTGCATAGCCTGGCAGAGAATGTGCCGGAAACATCCGGCAAAAAAAAAGATCCGGGATTTACTCCGGCTGTTTCGCGTTGATCTTTGCCGCCATGATGAAATCGTTTAACGTGAGCCCGCCGGCCGGGTAGGTATAGAGGCCGACTTCCACGAACTTTCCTTCGCGCAGCGCAAGGTCCGGGATATGTCCTTCCTCGGTCGACATCACGATCAGGTCGTTGATAAACGCAATCGACGCCTCGCTGTCGTCAAACTCGAACGTGCGTTTCAGGTGGCCGTCAAAAAGCGCCCAGCCGGGCACTTCCTTTATGAGCTCGACCGTGTCTTTCCGGGTAATCGGCGGCGTACCGGGCTTGTAGGTCGAGCACTTCTTTTGCGCGAGTTCCATACTAATGCGTCGGCCCCGTAACCAAAAAAGGTTTCTTATAAAAGGGGGTTACCCGGCCGGTGCCGCAGCCTCAGGTACTCCGCAGTTCCCGTAATACTTCTGGAGCACCACCATCACCACGAGCGAGACGGGCAGCGCAATCACGAGCGGGTCGATCACCGACCAGGGCAGCGGCAGGAGCGACGGCACGCCAAAGAGCGCCTGGCAGATCCCGAGCGGCTTTGCCTCTGCCGTGTGGACAAACGCGGTCCACAAGAACCAGACCGCAGCTCCCGAGACCATGCTTGCGATTGCAGCTCTTGTTGACGGGACTTTCGCATAGATCCCGACCGCAAACGCCGGCAGGAACGCGGCGGCGCACAGGCCCATGAACATCGCGGTGGCCCGGGCGATAATCGAGACCGGGAGCGCAAACGCGAGCGCCGTCGAGACCGCCATCATCAGGACGATCCCGATCTGGTTGTTTTTGAGCGAGAGGGCGCAGGCTTTTCCCCGGCCCCAGATATCGCAGATAAGCGCCGTGCCCATCGCATGGTAGAGCGAGGAGAGCGTTGACATCGCCGCGGCAAGGAGCGTGAGCATGAAGATCGCCACGAAAATATCGGGCATTGCCTCGTTGATAAACAGCGGCATGATCGCGTCCACGTTCCCGCCGGCCGCCGTGATCGCGATCTGGCCCGAGTGCTCGTAGAAGTACACGTTCGTGAGCGCCCCGACCGTGAAGGCAACGCCGGTCATCATCAGGATAAAGATCCCGCCGATCAGCACCGCCCGGTTGAGCGAGCGGTCGTCTTTGGCGGTCATGAACCGGACCACGAGCTGCGGCTGGGCGAGCACCCCGATACCGACCCCGAGCACGATCGTGGTCACGAGCGTGTACCAGATAGGCGACCCAAGCGCCGGCATCGCGGTCCAGCCGGTCATTCCCTGCGCCCCGAGGGCCGCGGGTACGAGATCGGCCATGTTCGTGAGCGCCGCATTTCCCGCGGTCACGCCCCCGACCACGAGGTATGTCAGCACGAGCAGCACCGTCATCCCGATAAACATGATCGTGCCCTGGAATGCGTCGGTGTACATCACGGCAATGAGCCCGCCGAAGATCACGTACACGGCCGTGATGAGCGCAAAGATCAGGAGGGCCGAGGTGTAGCTGATACCGATCGTGGGCTCGATGAACCGGGCCCCCCCGATCAAAATCGCCGCGGTATAGAGCGGCATCGAGATCACGATGATAAACCCGCTGATATACTGGAGGAGCGGGGAGCGGTAGATCTTGCACATCAGGTCCGGGAAAGTCACGGCAGAGAGGCGCTGGCCGATCTCCCGGGTCTTTTTCCCGAAGAAGACAAACGCGAGCAGGATGCCGATGCCGATGTTTAAGACGGTGAGCCAGATGAGCCCCATCCCGAGGTTGGCCGCCTGGCCGCCAAAACCGATGATAGCAGAGGTCGAGATGAAGGTCGCCCCGTACGAGAGCGCGATTACCGCCGGGTGGCTGCACCTTCCCGCCACGAGATAATCCTCGGGGCTCTTTGTCTTCCGGTACGCATAGTAGGCAATGACAAACGTAATGGCAAGGTAGACGACCACGAGCGCGGTCATCGTGACCGGGTCAACTGCCACCGGTTTCCCCTCCCTTGTTCCAGTTTACTATTCCGTACACGATACACGCCAGCGTAAAACCGATGGCAAGCCCATAGCCAATCCATATCTGAGGATCAGGAATCCCAAGAACGAGCATAGAATAAACCTCGGGTAACCTCTATGCAGGATACGATACGCGGGGAACCACGACTAAAACGGGTCCCCTACCTAAAACCGAAGAAAGCGATAAACCGGGCCGAGAATCTTTTGAACATGTCCCGTTGCACCGGCATAGTGTTACCGTCCGGTTTTATGGGAATGATCGTATATAACGATTATCATATCGATCTGCTGCCCTCCCGCCATTTCCCGGAAAAGGCCATAACGCGCTGAGTGCAACAGGGAAGTACTACGACGCCCTCGGTTTTTCCCGGTCTCCACGAGTCGCTCAAATCCGTGCTTGCAGAGCGGCTGGGCTGGACCGAGCTCCGCGAGGTACAGGAGCGGGCGTACCGGGCAATCGCCCAAAAAAACGATGTGCTCGTGCTCGCCCCGACCGCGGGGGGCAAGTCCGAGGCCGCGCTTATTCCGGTGGTCGACGATATTTTGAAATCCGGCGCACCGGGCGTTGCCTGCATCTACCTCTCGCCCTTAAAGGCGCTCATCAACGATCAGGAAGAGCGGATCGCGGCATTTGCCCGGCCCACCGGCCTCTCGCTTGCAAAATGGCACGGCGATGTCCCGAAAGGCGGCCGGGGCTGGAAGGAGAGCGAGGCCCCGCAGTTCCTGCTCATCACGCCCGAATCGCTCGAAGTGCTCCTGCACGAAAAGGATCTCCGTGCCGATCTCGCGAACCTGAGGTACGTGATCGCGGACGAGCTCCACGCGTTTGTCGAATCGGAGCGGGGCGTGCAGATGAAAGTCCTCCTTGACCGGCTCGACCGGATCGCACGACAACCGGTGCAGAGGATCGGCCTCTCGGCAACGGTAGGTAACCCGGAGGAAGTCCTTGCCTGGTTCTCGCCCGGCGCCAAAAAAAAGCAGGTGGTCGCGGTCCCGGCGCTGCCGGCAGAGAAACGGTTCCGGTTTGTGGTCGAGCCGGACCCGGCCCGGAGGATAGATGCCCTTGCCCGGCTCGTTGCCAAAAAAAAGGCGCTCGTCTTTGTCAACAGCCGGGCCGGTGCAGAGGAGATCGTGCAGCAGGCGGCGGGAATTATCCCCAACCTCTCCATCCACCACTCCTCGGTCTCTGCAGCCAAAAAAAAGGAGGCGGAGGCGGCCTTCCACAGCGACGACGGCGCCTGTATAGTCTGCACGAGCACGCTCGAACTGGGGATCGATATCGGGGACCTCGACATCGTGGTGCAGGCCGGGCCGCCGGACTCGGTCTCATCGTTTTTGCAGAGGATGGGCCGGGCGGGCCGGAGGGACCGGCCGGCGAATGTCGCGTGGCTCCTCTCGGATCCAAGGGAACTGCTCACCAGCTGCGCCATCCTCGAATGCGCGAGAGAAAAACAGGTCGAGCCGCTCGTTCCCTTACAAAAACCGTATGCCGTGCTCGTCCAGCAGCTCTTCCTGTATGTGGCCGCTGCAAAGCGGGCGGGCCGGGGAACGCTCGCCCGCGACCTCCTCGCGCTCCCCGCGTTTGCCGGGATTACCGGAGACGAGTTCGACCGGATCCTCGCGTACCTCACGGAGGGGGGATACCTCGACGCCGATGGCGACATCATCCTTCCCGGCCCGGCCCTGGAGCGGGAGTTCGGCCGCTCGAATTACCGGGACCTGTACTCGGTGATCGCCGGCGGGGGCGAGTACCGGGCGGTGACGCCCGAGGGCGAGCCGGTCGGGATGGTGGACGCCCGGTTTGCCCGCCGGGAGAACCCGGGGGACTTTGCCCTTGGCGGCTCGACCTGGTCGGTGGTCAAGTGCGACGAGAGCCACGGCCTTGTGGTCGTGGTCCCGGGCGGTGGCGGCACCCGGTCGGGGAGGATCTTTACTTCCCCGGGCGAAGAGGCATCGCTCTCGCCGGTGATTGCCGGAGCCGTCCAGCGGATTGCCGCCCGCGGTGCGAGCACGCTCCCGCTCGGGGAGGCAGAGCAGGAGATCCTTGCCGCGGCGCTCCATAACTTCCCGGAAGGTCTCCCAGCCGCCGGCCTTGCCCTCCGCGAGGAGAAAGGAACTGCCGGCAAAGCCGTGGTCGTGTACTCGTTCCACGGCAGCCGGTTCAACCGGGTGCTCGCGTATCTCCTCCGGGGCCGGCTAAAAAAAACCGAGGTGCGGTACGATGACGAGCGGGTCAGGGTCTTCCGGGCCGGAAAAGAGGGAGCCACCGGACGGGTGGCAGACGCGATCCGGGAGATTGCGGCCGCCCCGCCCGGAGAGGCCGGCGCATTCCTGCCCCTGCCGGCCCCTGCGGCATCCAAGTTTGCCCGCTGCCTGCCCGAGGACCTTATCCGCAGGCAGGCGCTCGCGGACTACTACCGGCTCGATGGCTGCCTTGCGATCCTTGGATCCGGGCCGGTGACCGTGCTTCCCGGCCCGGATCAGTTTAAGAGGACCGATCGCGTAACATAAAAACAACAACCGTTACAAAGAGGAACTGTATCATGAAGGCATATCCCGTTCTTGCACTTCTTGCTGCCTGCCTCATCCTCGTTGCAGGATGCACGCAGAGCGCAGCGCCGGCACAGCCGGCCACGGCCACTGCCACGCCCGCGGACCAGGTCACGGCAACCTACACCTACACGCTGGCAAAGACCCCGACAACCACGCCGGTCTCGGTCTCCGATAACACGATCATCATAAAGGACATGGCATTTACCCCGGACACGATTACCGTAAAGGCCGGTTCGATCGTCCGCTGGGTCAACAAGGACAGCATTACGCATTCTGTCGTGTTCTCCAAGGAATCCAAGATCAACCCGTCGGGAGTCCTGAGGAATGGCGAAGGGTTCTCGGTCCGGTTCTATGACGCCGGTACCTTCCCCTACAATTGCGGCCTCCACCCGGAGATGACCGGCACGGTGATCGTGACGCAATAATGTTAGCGGAGATCACGTTTTATCCCGTTTTCGGGAAACCCCTCATCATGTACCTGGGGATCCTGACGCTTACCGGGTTCCTCTGCACCGCAGGCATTGCCGTTGCGAACCGGCACGGCATCCGCACCATCCCCTTTGCCTGGCATCCCCGGCTCGCCGTCTTCTCCATTGCGTGTGCGGTGATCCACGGGACGCTCGGCATCCTGTTATTTTTCTAAAAACGGGCGTTTTTATTGAGGGAGATCCCGGGGAACAGCCGGCTAAAAAAGGTATGGGCCGATCAGTACCCGGCAATCCGGAGCAGCGCACCGACAAGGATCCCGAACATCGAAGAGGATGCCGAGATCATGCCGAGCAGGATGTAGCCTGCGACAATGCCGATCTTGAGCGGTGTGTAGGTCCGGTTGATATTGAGGCGCCGTACCGTACGGAACGATTTGACCTCTCCCGAGATCGCAGGCTTGTTCTTCTTGATCCTCAGCATCGTCCGATCACCCCAAAAAATGGTGGGGAACACTATCCAGTTACGATATACTACGTACAGGTGATATTTAGGATTTTGTATAATGGAAGGATAGATACCGAAAGTTTCCCGGACGGTATGCGATTTCCTGCGGTCTCCCCCGCATAACCCGTTTTTACCCGCCGTGCCGGCGCCCGGAACTGGCCCGGGCTATCGGGCAGAAATCATTTGAAAAACGACCGGTCGTTTGCCGGCTGATAACGCCGAGGGGGAGATTTGAACTCCCGAGGCGCAGGGCGCCAGTAGCTTTCGAGGCTACCGCCTTCCCGGGCTAGACTACCTCGGCACTCGCTCAATCATGTTCTTTTCGATCCCACTAAAAGTTACCTATCAAAAATGCCGGGATCGCTCCGGGTAAAAAAAAGGACTATGGTATTTTTTGTTATGCCATCGGCGGCATGCCGGCCGGGGCCTTGGACTGGGTGATCATCATGTCGTCGACCCGGATCAGCATGATCGCGGTCTCGGAAGCGCTCTCGATCGACTGGCGCTTGGAGCGGAGCGGCTCGAGCACGCCCTCGGCGTGCATGTCGATGACCTGGCCGTTATAGACATTGAGGCCGGCGGTCTTCTTGCCCTTGGCGTGGGCGTTCTTGAGCTCGACGAGCTTGTCGATCGGGTTGTAGCCCGAGTTCTCGGCAAGCGTGCGGGGGATGACTTCGAATGCCGTTGCATATCCCTCGATGGCGAGCTGGACCCGGCCTCCGACCGTCTCGGCATAGTTGCGGATCTTCATTAAGAGCTCGGTCTCGACCGCACCGCCGCCGACCACGTACGTGCCGTCCTCAATGGCGTCCATAATCACGCTGGTGCCGTCCACTACTGCCCGTTCGAGTTCGTCGAGCAGGTAGTCGCTCGTGCCGCGGAGCAGGATGGTGGTTGCCTTCGGGTTCTTGCAGCCGGAGATTCTCGTGATGTCGATATCGTTGTCTTCCTCAACGGTTTCCGCGGTGCCGAGGTCCTTTGCCGTAAGGTCCTCGGGCTTGTTCACGATATTTGCGTGGAGTGCCCGGGCCGCGTACTTCATGTCCTTCTCGGGAACATCCTCGACAGCGTAGATCCCGTTCTTTGCAAGGAAGAACTGGACTGCATCCGAGATACCCTTCTGGCAGAGCACCACGTTTGCACCGGCGGCCACGATGGCGTCGGCGAGCCGCTTTAAGGTCTCGCGCTCCTGTTCGGAGAATGCAGCGATCTGGTCGGCGGTGGTGATCTTGATCTTGGCCTTTACCTGGGTCTTGGTGATTTCAAGCGGCGTTGCAATCAGGGCGACCTTTGCCTTCGTGACCTTCTTTGGCATGCCCTCGTTCACGCGCTTCTTGTCAAGGACAATGCCCCTGATGAGCTCTGCATCGTCCATGGCCTGGCCCTTCTGCTTCTTGATGAGAACATCGTCCTCGTCCGCGAGGTACTTGCCGTTCTGCTTCTCTGCAATCGTCATGACCGCATCGACAATGATGCCGTCGAGTTTCTTCTTGACGGACTCAATGGACTTGCCGGTGATCGAGGTGTCGGCGATCTTGAGCATGGTCTTGCGGTCCGTGGGGTCGACCTTGAACGAGAGTGACTTCGTGATCTCGAGCGCTTTTTCCATGCCGAGCCGGTAGCCCTGGGCGATCACGGTCGGGTGGATACCCTGTTCGAGCAGCTTCTCGGCCTGCTCCATGAGCGAGCCGGCAATGACGACCGCGGTCGTGGTGCCGTCGCCGACTTCATCGTCCTGGGTCTTTGCGACCTCGATGACCATCTTCGCACCGGGGTGCTGGACCGAGATCTCCTGTAAAATCGTCGCGCCGTCGTTCGTGATCACAATGTCGCCGGTGGATCCCACGAGCATCTTGTCCATGCCCCGGGGGCCAAGCGTTGTCCGCACGGCACCTGCAATTGCCTTTGCGGCCATAATGTTCGAGCGCTGGGCTTCCTTGCCGGTGTTGCGCTCCACATTGTCTTTTAGGATGATAATCGGTTGACCAGATAACATAGATGATCCTCTAATGCTGTAAAAGGTGGAATTGAACTTCTATATAAAAATGATCTAGTGAAGTTCCGGTAAAAAAGGAATGTTTCAGTCTATACGGGATATCTTGAAGAGCGAGTACAAGGGCACGCCATCAATGTCCCGGATGCCGCGCTTGTCGAAGATCACCCAGATGGCAACGGGCGTTGCCCCGTGTTTCTTTAAGTACTTCACGACTTCCCGCATCGTGTTCCCCGAGGTGATCACATCGTCTACGATAATGCAGCGCTCGTCTGCAATCTGCGCAAAGTTCCCGCTGATCGAGCCGACCGGGTGCTCGCTTGCGTTCTGTTTTGCCGGGTGGTAGATCGCGAGTTTTGCCGCCTCCTGTACGGAGATCACGGTTGCGAGCGGGATTCCCGAGAGGGCGATCCCCACGATCACGTCCGCTGCCGGGGACTCGTCCGTTTTCTGTGCCGAATAGTACCGGTTGAGGAGCATCTGGGCGATGCCATCGAGGAGCGGCGCCTGGCTGCTCACCGCGGTCCAGTCGATGTGGACATCCTTTGTGGGAGCGGCGGCCCCTCCCTTTGCCTGGGTCAAAAGCCAGGTCACCGTCTCCATGGAGAGCGATAGTTCGTCTGCAATCTGGCCGGGGCTGTGCCCTTCGGATAACAGCACTTTGGCCCGGGCAATCAGATCGTCAAGGGAAGACATAGAAAAGAAGATTTGTGGTAATCTATTTAAGTTTTCGTCTGATGGCCGCGCCGCAGACCGGGCATTCCCCGCCGGGCATCTCCGTCTTGTAGTACCGCCCGCACCCGCTGCACCGGTACTTCCATGCCACCGGTTTTGCGGCCCGCTGCCGGAGCGGCTGCACCGGGATTTTTAGGGCCGCAGCCACGTTCTGGATCGCAAAGTCGTCGGTGAAGATCGTAGCGCCAAGGCCGAGCGCCAGCGCGAGCAGATCGCAGTCGGTGGCAGAGATCACGGAAACGTCGCCGGTCTTTTGTGCCGCCTCTTTTACCCGGGCAAGGTCGCCCTTCTCCGGCGCCTGCACCGCAAGGCCGGCGGAAACGAGCAGGTCGAACCGGCACTTGCTTTTCAGGTCAACAAGTTCGTCCACGACCGATGGCGTGGTGTAGCACTCCCCGTCCGCCGGGTAATCCAGAAAAAAGACTGAGGAATCAAGCACGCATTTCATTGAGGTGACCGTTCTTGCCCGGGCAGGGAAAAATCCCCCGCTCTTTTAGTGTTTCAGTGCCGCTGCAATGCAGGGAGCCGCCGAGATCCGGCTGCACCCCCGCTCGATCGTGTCGCTGCAGAAGATCTCGCGGATGCCGCTCACCTTTAAGTGGGAGTACGCCCCGCCGATCAGGACGCCGTGCACGCAGGCCGCGTACACGTCCGTTGCCCCCTGCTCGTACAGCATGCCCGCGGCGGTCGCGATCGTGCCGCCGGTCGAGATGATATCGTCAACGATCACGACCGGCCGGGACTTCGACGAGATCTCCTTTGGTGCCATCTTCACCTCGGTACCCGAGATCCGGGTCTTGTCCAGGTAATCGCAGTCCCACCCGCCGGCCGAGGCCACGCCCTGTGCAAACGAAAGAGCCCCGTCGTCGGGAGAGAGGATCAGCGGATTGTCGAGGCCGAGGGTCTTTATGTATGCCCCGACCTCCTTTCCCACCGAGATGTTTCTGGTCGGCACGCCGAAATATTTCAGCACGTCCGGCTCGTGGATGTTGACCGTGGTGCAGTCCGCAAGGTTGTGCTTAAAGAGCCGGGCAATGGCACGGGCGCTGATCGGTTCCCCGTCCTTAAACTTCTTGTCCTGCCGGGCATAGGCCATATAGGGCAGCACAAGGTGGTTCTTCGATCCCTCGCAGGCATCGATTAACAGGAGCAGCTGGACCAGCGCATTGTTATCGGTCACGCTCCCGACAATCACCATCTCGTCATCGGGCGTGGCCGCTGCAAGGTAGAGCTCCCCGTCGGGGAACTGGGAAAATTTCACATCCACGATACCGGTGCCGAGGGCCCCGGCAATGCGCGAAGCAAGAACCTGGGATCTTTCCGTGCTGATGACTTTCATGGTACCATTACCCGAACCGGAAGCCGTTAGTGGGGCTGCTGACCGTTTCCTGCCGTACTATTGTTCCCTGCTTGATAGTAGAATTTTTGCATGAAAAAACCGGCCGTTCCTCCCGGCTTTGCATACGCTACAAACTACTTAAACTATCATGCGTCAAAATATATGGAAAATCCACGTATACAGACACTCCACGGGTTGTAGTGAGGAAAATTTCCAATGGAAAACACGGATCAAACAGTACCGGTGCAGGATGAAAAGGCTCATGTGAGCCCGGCGCCGGAGCCTGCAGCAGGGCAGGCAGCCGCAGCACCTGAAGCGGCACAGCCGGCAGTGCCGGTGGTTGAGGGAGCGTCCTCACAGATCGAGGTCCCGGCAAAACTGATCGATCAGGTCATCGGCCAGGAACGTGCGGTCGAAGTCATCAAGAAGGCCGCCACCCAGCGCCGGCATGTCATGATGATCGGAAGCCCGGGCACGGGCAAGTCGATGCTCGCAAAAGCCATGGCCCAGCTCCTGCCAAAAGAGGAGCTCCAGGACATCCTGGTCTATCCGAACTCCGACGACCCCAACAACCCGATCATCCGGACCGTTGCTGCGGGCCGGGGCAAGCAGATCGTTGCCGCCCACAAGGCCGAGGCGAAAAAGAAGATCCAGTTCCGCAACACGCTGCTGTTGATCCTCATCATCGGTATCATCGGGTACGCGTTCATCACCTACCAGTGGCTGATGGGTGTTATCGCCGCAGCATTCGTTTTCCTCGCCCTGCGCTATACCACGCCCCGCGAAGAGGCGATGGTCCCCAAGCTCCTCGTGTCGAACGATACGAAAAGCGCCGCACCCTTTATCGATGCAACCGGTTCGCACGCGGGAGCGCTCCTCGGCGATGTCCGGCACGACCCGTTCCAGAGCGGCGGCCTTGAGACCCCCGCCCACGACCGGGTAGAAGGCGGCGCCATCCACCGTTCGAACGGCGGCGTCCTCTTCATCGACGAGATCAATACGCTCGACCCGCACTCCCAGCAGAACCTGCTCACCGCTCTCCAGGAAGGGGAGTTCCCCATCACCGGCCAGAGCGAGCGTTCGAGCGGCGCCATGGTCCGGACCGAGCCGGTTCCCTGCAAGTTCGTGATGGTCGCGGCCGGCAACCTCGATGCGATCCAGGGCATGCACCCGGCGCTCCGGTCCCGTATCCGCGGGTACGGGTACGAGGTCTACATGGCCGACAGCATGGAGGACACGCCCGAGAACCGGGAGAAGTACGTCCGCTTCATTGCCCAGGAAGTAAAAAACGACGGCAAGATCCCGCACTTCGACAAGACGGCAATCGACGAGATCATCCGCGAAGCCCGCCGGCGCTCGAACCGGAAAGGCCACCTTACCTTAAAGCTCCGCGACATGGGCGGGCTCATCCGTGTCGCGGGCGATATCGCCCGGCAGGAAGGGGCAACGCTCACCACCGCCGCCCACGTGATCACCGCAAAGAAGACCGCCCGTTCGATCGAGGACCAGGTCTCCGATGAAGTGACCCGGCACCTCCGCGAGTACGAGATGACCGTGGTCGAAGGCACCCGGGTCGGCCGGGTCAACGGCCTTGCGGTCACCGGCAGCGATGCCGGCTCGGTCCTCCCCATCATGGCGGAAGTGACCCCGGCAATCGGGAAGGCCGGCGGCGAAGTGATCGCAACCGGTCTCTTAAAGGAGATCGCCCAGGAATCGATCAAGAACGTCAGTGCGATCTTAAAGAAATTCACCGGCCGCGATGTCAAGAACATCGATATCCACATCCAGTTCATCGGCACCTACATGGGTGTCGAGGGAGATTCGGCATCGGTCAGTGTCGCGACGGCGGTTATCAGCGCCATCGAAGGGATCCCGGTCCGGCAGGACCTTGCCATGACCGGCTCCCTCTCGGTCCGGGGCGACGTGCTCCCGGTCGGCGGCGTGACCTACAAGATCGAGGCCGCGGTAAAAGCCGGCATCAGGACCGTGCTCATCCCGCGGATGAACCTCAACGATGTCTTAATCGAGGAGCAGTACAAGCCCCTTGTCACCATCGTCCCGGTCGATACCATCGACGAGGTGCTCAAGTACGCCCTTGTCCCGGAGAACATGGACGGGTTCCTCGCCAAGCTCAAGCAGATGGCGGCCCGGTCAACGGCGATGTTTGCCGAACCGGCGTCGGTCAATAAGACGGCAGCATGACCGAGATACCCGGGATCCGGTATTACGATGTCCGGCAGGTAACGGGCGAGACCACCCACATCGATATCGACAAGGGTGTGATCGAGTCCGCCGGCGTCTCCTTTTTTAAAAAAGCCGTTGTCCGGGTTCTCGGGCCACACGGCTGGGGAATCGTCGAGACCGACAAGCCCGAAGAGCTTACCGGGAAAAAATTCGAGACGCTCCTTGCATCCGGCCTGCGCCTTGCGCAGCTGACCGGGGATCCTGTCAGCCTTGCGGACGTTTCCCGCACGATCCTTCCCGTTCCCAAAGTAAAGGAGGACTGCCGGGAGATCGGCCTCGAAGAGAAGGCCGCACTGCTCGGCAAAATCGAGAAGGCGGCAGACCTTCCGCAGATATCGAGCCGGCGGGCGAACTATCTCGAACGGATCGAGACCGTCCGCTTTTTTGACAGCTCCGGCAGCGGGTATTCGTTTGAGTCCTGCCGCTCGGGGTTTGCGGTTGTTGCCGTTGCATCGAGAAACGGCGACAGCCAGATGGCCTACGAGCCCGACCGGACCATCCACGGGTTCAACCTCCGGCACAAGGAAGAGGCCGGGCGCAAAGCAGCCGGGCTGGCGCTCTCCCTGCTCGATGCAAAAGCAGCCAAAGGCGGGATCATGCATGCGATCCTCGACCCGGAGCTTGCCGGCGTCCTTGCCCACGAGGCGGTCGGCCATGCCTGCGAAGGAGATCTCGTTGAAGAGGGCAATTCCGTCCTGAAAGGCCGGACTGGCGAACAAATCGGGGATTCGCGGCTCACCATCGTGGACGACCCGTCGCTGTATGAGTTCGGCTTCGAACCGATCGATGCCGAAGGCGTTGCCGTGGGCCGGACCGAGCTCATCAAAAACGGCCGGGTAAACGCATTCCTCCACAACCGGGAGACGCTTGCCGCAGTGGGGCACGGACTGGCCGGCCATGCCCGGGCCATGCCCGGCGAACCGCCGCTCGTGCGGATGAGCAACACGTTTGTCGAGGCCGGCGATGCCTCGGACGATGAGATCTTTGCCGAATGCAGGAACGGGATCTTCCTTGCCGGAAGCCGGGGCGGCCAGGTAGACACGGGCCGGGGAGTATTCCAGTTCAACGCGGAGTACGGCTACCTGATAGAGAACGGCGAGAAGACACAGATGGTGCGTGACGTCTCCCTCTCGGGCGAAATCCTCAAAACGCTCCACGGGGTTGCCCTGTGCGGGAAGAAGCGGGAGATGCATGCGGGATACTGCGGGAAAGGCGGGCAGAGCGTGCCGGTGAGCGACGGGGCGCCGCTCGTTTTCCTGCACAATGCGGTGGTGGGCGGCAGTGGCGTGGATTGAAGAGCTCTTACAGGCAGGAAAAACAAAAGCGGACGAGGTGGAGGTGTTCCTGGCAGGCGGCACGTCCGTATCGGCGGATCTCAAAAAAACCCGCATCAGCCTCTGCACCTCGGCAATTGAGAGCGGCATTGGCATCCGCACGATAAAGGACGGCAGGATCGGGATATCGAGCACGAACGATCCCGGCCAGTGGAAGGCCTGCCTCGATGCAGCGATCGCGAGCGGCCGGCTCGCAACAAAGAGCGAATGGCACGGCCTCCCGGATCCGGCCGATCTTTCCCGGGCCGACCTGACCTTCGATCCCGGGCTGGAAGTCGGTCCCGGGATCGCAGAACGCCTTGTTCGGGAGATGCTCGAAGGGGCGGCAGAACACCCGCGGGCAGCGGTCACCTCCGGCGGCGCCGGGGTCATGTACAGCGAGGTCACGATCGCAAACAGCCGCGGCGTCCGGTACACCTCGCGCCAGACCGAGGTTTCGGCAGCGCTCGATGCAGTCTGCGGCCAGTCAACGGGCTACGAGTTCGATGCGGCCGGATCGGCCGGCGCGATCGATGCCCGCCGGGTCGGGGAGCGGGCCGCAGCGCTTGCCGAGCGGTCAAAAGACGGGAAGAAGATCGCAACCGGCACCTACGATGTCGTCCTCTCGCCCATGGCGTTTGCCGATCTGCTCTCGGGCATCCTCGTCCCGTCGCTCTCGGGGCGGAACGTGCTCCAGGGCCGCTCGAAGCTGGCAGGAAAGATCGGAGAAGAGGTCGCATCCCCGCTCGTCTCCCTGTACGACGACCCGCACCGGGCCGGTGCTCTGGGGAGCACGTGGTTCGATGCCGAGGGTACGCCCACGCACCGGCTCGATTTTGTAAAAGACGGCGTCCTTGCCGGGTTTGCCTACGATTGCCGGACCGCGTACCGGGCCGGGACGGCTTCTACCGGCAGCGCAGTCCGCGGCGGCCCGGGCGGTTCGCCTGCCATCGGCCACCACAATTTCGTTGTCGATGGGAAGAGGAGCGATCTGTACGATGCACCGGGCGTCTATGTCCACGGAGTCGTAGGAGCCCATACCGCAAACACCTTAACCGGCGATTTCTCGGTGGAGATGTCGAACGCGTTTACCATCCGGGACGGCGACCTGGCAGAGCCGGTCAGGAGCGCCATGCTTGCCGGGAACTTCTTCGATCTCATGCGGTCCGTTGCAGCGCTCGGGAAGGAGAGCCGGGCAATCGGGTCGTACATCCTGCCCCCGGTAAGGATTAAGAACGTCCGGGTCGTTGGTACGTAACAATGAGCAACATCATCCTCGCGGTCGTTTTGATCGTTGCGATCCTCGCCATTGCCTATTACCTGGTAAAAAAATTCGCCGTGCTCGTGGTCAACGCGGTGCTCGGCCTCATCTTCTTATTCATCCTAAACACGCTCGGGGTCATGTCCTGGCTCGGGAAACCCGACCTCGGTTACAGCCTTGCCACGATCATCATCTGCGGGGTCGGCGGCATTCCGGGCGTGCTGGTGCTCGTGCTGCTGGATATCCTGGGGATAACGATATAAGAGATTTTTTTCTCGCTTGTACGAACTTTCGCGCCAAAAAATTTTGAAACGATCGCAGCGAAAGTTGGAAAAACAGGCTATTGATGTAGATACCACGACGGAGACTTCCCGGGCCGGAAAATCCGATCCGGCCGATCGCGTCCCGCCCGCACGGTCTGAAATTTTTTTCGGCCAAAAATTTCCGGCTCGAAAGTTGGTATGCCCGGATTTTTTTGGCGCGAAAGTTTTTCCGGCACATTTTTTTCGGTTCGAAAGTTGAAAATCCTAAAAAATTTTGGATTGAAATTTGAAAAAAGAAAAAAAATCTGGCGCGAAAGTTGGAAAAAAAGGTGTTAGTTATACAACTAACTCACTTCTCCGGCGTAAATCCAGCAATACGGACCCGGCACCGGGATCAAAAAAACCCGGACTTTTTTTGGCCGCGAAAGTTGAAAAACCAAAAAATTTTCCGGTTGAAAGTTGAAAAAAGAAAAAAAATTTGGACTGAAATTTCTCCGGCCGGATTTTTTCCGGTTTGAAATCTGAAAAATCCAAAAAATTTCCGGACGAAAGTTTGTACGCCCGGATTTTTCCGGACGAAAAAGGAAATTGCCGGAAAAATTTTGGGGCTGATGGGAATTTTGCAGGAAAAATCTGAGGCTGGCCGGTTCGTGCCGGTCTTCCTGCGTGCTACCCCCCTCTTGCGCCACCAGTCCCCCGAGGGGGACGGGGCGCACATGCGATGCACTCTGACTTACCTGCA
>WSSedL1CaDRAFT_10000530_pt1 | contig 26627 bp, 22 predicted proteins | sample WetSurSL1Cattail_FD_9464 | JGI IMG/M metagenome (IMG submission 9464)
CTGGCGCTGCAAAATCCGCAGCTTTTTATTACCGGTTTTGATAGAGAAAACCTATCATTTTCAGTCGTTCGCGGCGAGAACAAACGTGATTTCGTGAACAATTATATTGGGGCCAATCATCAGCATTCGGGGATTATTTATGCCGCTACCCGTAAAGAAGTTGATCAGACATTTAATTTATTAGTTAAGCAAGGTTACGCTGTGGGGAAATATCATGCCGGTTTGCCGGATAAGGAGCGAATTCAAAATCAGGAGGCTTTTCTGTACGATGATTATAAGATTATGGTTGCCACCAATGCTTTCGGCATGGGAATTGATAAATCCAATGTCCGCTATGTGATTCATTATAATTTACCCAAAAATATGGAGTCTTATTATCAAGAAGCGGGCCGGGCCGGCCGTGATGGAGAGCCTAGCGAGTGCATTTTATTGTTTGCGCCTCAGGATATCGTTATTCAAAAATTTTTGATTGAGCAGACGGTATATTCGCCGGCACGGAAACAAAACGAGTACAAGAAACTCCAAACCATGGTGGATTATGCCCATTCTTCGCGCTGTTTGCGCCACTTTATTCTTGAATATTTCGGGGACCTAAATACGCCTGAACAGTGTGGTAATTGCGGGAATTGCAATGACCGGACGGAACTGACCGATATCACACTGGAGGCTCAAAAGATTTTTTCTTGTATTGCCAGGATGCGTGAACAATATGGGGTATCCATGATAGCCGAGGTACTGAAAGGGTCAGCCACCAAAAAACTGCTGCAATTAAGGTTTAACAATTTGCCGACCTATGGGCTGATGAAAGAGATGGCTCTTGCCGAGATTAAGGACTTAATTAATCGATTAATTTCTGAGGATTACTTGCATTTGACCCAGGGCCAATATCCGATCGTTAAACTGCAGGCCCAAGTTGGCCCGGTACTTCGAAATCAAGCCCGGGTACTTCAAAAAATCACCATCCGAAAGGTAAGATTGGAGAAGGACGATTTACTCTTTGAGGAATTACGTAAATTACGGCGGGAGATAGCCACCCGGGAAGGAGTACCGCCCTATATTATCTTTGCCGATGTTACCCTGCATGAAATGGCCCAATATACTCCAACCGATGCCGGATCAATGTTGAAAATTAAAGGAGTGGGAGAGTCCAAACTTCAAAAATACGGGGACCTTTTTATAAACGTCATCCAAAAACATCGGACTGCAACCAAATTATCGGGCAATTCTGCGGATATGCATGGGATAGCCGAAATGGACTCGTAAGGAAGGTATTTTCTAAATATAACCTTTTGGAAAAGGAATTAGGAAATGAATGGCGAAAAATAAAAAGCTTATGTTAAATACGGTAAAAGGTGTTGTCCAAAATGCGGATTAAGGAAATTTATCTTCAAAAAAGTCCGGTTTTGTCTTTTGAAATCTTTCCGCCTAAGCCGGACTATCCTCTGGATACGGTTTTTCAGACGATTGAAGGGCTAAAGGATCTTCACCCGGATTTTATCAGTGTCACTTACGGCGCCGGAGGTTCCAGCCGCGCCCGTACTATTGAAATTGCGGCCCGGGTAAAACGGGATTGCCAAATAGAATCACAAGCCCATTTGACCTGCGTCGGACATTCTCCTGCCGAACTCGATGCCATTATATCGGAAATCGGCGCGGAAGGAATTGAGAATATTTTGGCCTTACGGGGTGATCCGCCGCGAGATCAGCCCAATTATAACCCTGAGCCGGGTTATTATCGCGACTCCATCGAATTGGTCAAACACATCCGCAGTAAAGGCGGATTTTGCATCGGAGCAGCCGCTTATCCGGAGGGACATGTTGGGACTACCCGCTGGGAGCAGGATTGGCTCCGGCTCCGCGATAAAGTTGAAGAGGGAGTTGACTTTCTTTTAACGCAAATGTTCTTTGACAACCGGGTTTTCTTTAATTTTCAGGAGAATATGTTGCGTTTGGGAGTAAAAATACCGATCTCGCCGGGGATTATGCCGGTTTTAAATATTAATCAAATTAAACGGATGATCAACTTGTCGGCAGCGTCGATTCCCGCCAAACTATTGATGATGTTTGACAAATATGGGGATAATAATAAAGACTTTGAAAAAGCTGGGATTGAATACGCGATCAACCAAATTGATGATCTTTTGGCAAACGGGGTTGCCGGAATCCACCTCTGCACCATGAATAAAGTGGAGCAGACAAGGATGATCGTTGAGGATTCACAATTAGGAGCAAGATATAAATGAAAACCAATAGCGCCAATCAAGAACTTAAAAAAATGGTAGGTATTACCGCAGCTGATTTAATCAAGGATGAAATGACTTGTGGAATCGGGACCGGGTCGACAGTGGCTTTTTTCATTGAAGAGCTTGGACGGAGAGTCCAACAGGAAGGACTAAGGATTACCGGAGTGCCGACTTCTTTTCAATCCAAATTGCTGTGTCGGCAGTACAATATCCCGGTTCAAGATACCCAGGACTGTTCGCGATTGGATATCGCGATTGATGGGGCTGATGAGGTTGATCCGGATCTCAACGTGATCAAGGGTGGCGGCGCTGCTCAAACCCGTGAGAAGATTGTCGCGGCAATGGCCGATCAATTTATCGTGATTGTCGATGAGACGAAGCTGGTACCCAAATTAAACCATGCTTTTCCGGTACCGATTGAGATTATTCCCGCCGCCTTAACTTTTGTAGAAAATAAACTTCAGCGAATGGGCGGGGAAGCAACTTTACGAATGGGTGTCCGTAAAGATGGCCCGGTAATCACCGATAATGGCCAATTTATATTGGATGTGCAATTTAAACCGGACACCGACCTAAAAAACATTGATCGGGAGTTGCATCAAACGCCCGGTATAGTTGAGACGGGTTTATTCTTTGGTATGGTAGCTATGACTCTGGTAGGCTCGGCTGCGGAAATGAAGGTTAAAACACTAAAGAAATAATGGAAAATATAGGCTATCAGAAACATGGCGGTTGCTCTTCCCGAAACGGGAAAAGCCCGTGTTCTAGGACACGCGTGTTAGGCTCCGCCGTCAAAAAAGGCGCGGAGAAGTTTAGACCGACAGGAATGATTTCATTTTTAATTGTCGACAGAACTAAGGAGTGTTCTTAATGGCCGAAATTACGGACGGCAAAGTAGTACCAGTTGTGCTGGAACAGGAGATGCGTAATTCGTTTTTGGATTATGCAATGAGTGTTATTGTTGACCGGGCTTTACCCGATGTTCGCGACGGATTAAAGCCGGTTCATCGAAGGATCTTGTACGGCATGTACGAGTCCGGGGCCACTCCCGATAAGCCATACCGCAAATCCGCCCGTATTGTTGGAGATGTCATGGGGCGTTATCATCCCCACGGCGATTCATCCATTTATATGACCATGGTTCGTATGGCCCAGGACTTCTCGTTCCGGGAGATGCTGGTCGATGGGCATGGTAATTTTGGCTCGATTGACGGCGACTCCCCGGCAGCGATGCGTTACACCGAAGTCCGCATGGCTAAATTAGCCATGGAAATGATGGCGGACATTGACAAGAAGACGGTCGACTTTAAGCCCAACTTTGATGAGAGTCTAGAGGAACCGGTGGTATTACCGGCCCGTTTCCCAAACCTTTTGGTTAATGGATCGGAAGGGATTGCGGTCGGCATGGCTACCAAGATTCCACCTCATAATTTGGGGGAAGTCATTGACGGCACCATATTACTGATTGATAATCCGGAAGCCGATGATAAGGAATTGCTGCGGCTGGTAAAAGGGCCTGATTTTCCATTGGGAGCCACCATTTTAGGCCGTGAAGGGATTCGAAACGCTTATCTCACCGGGCGGGGTTCAATCAAGGTCCGTTCTAAAACTCGTATTGAAGAGATGTCGAATGGGAAAAGCCGTATTATGGTTACGGAAATCCCTTATCAAGTCAATAAAGCTACCTTAATCGAAGAAATCGCCAATTTAGTAAGGGAAAAGACGATTGACGGCATCACGGATTTGCGGGATGAGTCGGATCGTAATGATAAAGTACGGATTGTAATTGAGTTGCGTCGGGATGTCAATCCCAATGTTGTATTGAATCAACTCTTGAAACATACAGCCATGCAGCAAAGTTATGGCGTCATTATGCTGGTGTTGGTTAATAATGAACCGAGGATATTATCCTTGCGGGAAGTTCTTCATTATTATCTGGAGCATCAGCGGGAAGTAGTTACCCGCCGTACCCAGTTTGATCTGGCTAAAGCGGAAGATCGGGCCCATATTTTAGAAGGATTACGGATCGCTCTTGACCACATTGATGAAGTCATCCGTTTAATCCGTTCCTCCCGTACAGTGGACATCGCCAGGGAAGGCTTGATGACCCAGTTCGGGCTCTCTGAAAAACAAGCGCAAGCCATCCTGGAGATGCGGTTACAACGCTTAACCGGTTTAGAACGGGACAAGATTGAGAGCGAATATGCGGAGCTGGTCAAACTTATTGCTTATTATAAGGATCTGTTGGCAGATGTCCATAAGATCATGCTGGTGATCAAGGATGAAATGTTGGCGATCAAGGAGAAATTTGCCAATCCTCGCCGGACGGATATTGTCGCCGGCGAAGAAGATTTCAATGATGAGGACTTGATTGCCGACGAGGATATCGTCGTGACCATGACTCATCTCGGTTATATCAAACGGCTGCCGGTGACTACGTACCGTAATCAAAAGAGGGGTGGCCGCGGGATTACCGGGATTTCTACCAAAGAGGACGATTTTGCAGAGCACTTTTTCATCTCATCAACCCATGAGACGTTATTGTTCTTTACCAATCAAGGACGGGTGTATCGACTCAAAGGCTATGAGATTCCCGAGACGGGAAGGCAGGCCCGCGGTACCGCAATCATCAATCTAATTCAGGTGGAACCGGGAGAGCGGGTTAATGCGGTAATTCCGATTAAAGCCTTTGATCCCAACCAGTACTTATTTATGGGAACCAGACAGGGAGTGGTCAAAAAGACACCCCTAAATGAACTGGATACCAACCGTAAAGGCGGTTTGATCGGAATCAATCTGGATGAAAATGATGAGTTGATAGAGGTCAAACTGACGGACGGAAACAAAGAATTGATCATGGTAACCAAAAAAGGTCAATCTATCCGATTCCCGGAGACCGATGTCCGTTCCTTGGGGAGAACCGCCCGGGGAGTTAAAGGAATCACGTTGGAATCGGATGACCTGGTGGTAGGAATGGATACGGTACGAGAGCAATCCGATCTGGTGGTTATTACCGGCCTAGGGATGGGCAAACGGACTAGTTTGGATGAATACCGGGTTCAAACCAGAGGCGGTAAGGGAACTAAAGCCATCAAACTCACCAAGCGTCATGGTGTGATTGAAGGCATCAAAGTGGTTTCTGAAAACGACGAATTGATGATTATAACAGCAGAGGGCATTATCATTCGCATCAGTGTACAGAACATTTCACAAACCGGCCGAGATACTCAGGGAGTGCGGATTATGAAACTTGATGCTAAAGACCGGGTGGTCACCTTGGCCAGGGTGATCGGTGGTAAGGAAGAAGAGGATACTGAAGAACCAAGCGCCGAATAGGCGCTTTTTCTTTATAGCAACAAGTCGGACAAACATGAAGGTTGAATGGAATGCATGAGCAAAATGCAGTATTAATCCGGGCAAAGCTAAATACGCCGACGGTCACCCAGAAAATCATTAAAAGAGAAAAAGTTCTCGAAAAGTTGCAACGGGTAATCGATTATAAACTGACTCTGATCACGGCTCCGGCGGGTTCCGGCAAGACGACTGCCGCCGTTAGCTATTTGACGGAAGCAGGTCTTCCCTTTGCCTGGCTTTCTCTGGATGAGAGCGACAATGATCCGGTCCGGTTTTGGAGATATATACTGGCGTCCATGCGGGGTGTCGGGAGTCTCAGTGAGGCTTTTTGGGATGTACCGGTGAGTCTGGAGCTGATCCGTTCCAATATCCAGGCCGATATGGTGCTGGACAAGCTTTTCATGCTTCCCGGAGACACGGTGATGGTGCTGGATGACTATCATCTGATCGATAATGAGATCATCCAAAGCAGCCTGGCCTATTTTATCAAATACTTGCCCGCCCATTTCCGGATGATGATTTTAAGCCGTAAAGAACCGGACCTTAAGGTAATACGCGAATGGATGAGCGGGCGGGTTTGTAAACTGGGTGGCCGGGACTTGTCCTTTGACCTCCGGGAAATCGCCGAGTTTTTTAAAGTAAAAGGGTATCCTTTGACTCCCGAAGAAATCTCCGCCATTTGGAATTATACCGAAGGCTGGGCGGCTGGACTGGTCTTGGCGGTCCTTTCCATGGGGGAAGAAGACGATGCGCATGCGGCTATCAGCCGGTTTTCGGGGAAAAATCGTCACATCAACCAAATCTTTCAGGATGAAGTTTTTGATCACTGGCCGGATGGGGTTAAGGACTTTCTGGTGCGGATCGCTTTTTTGGATAAATTTTGCGGTCCGTTATGTGAAGCTGTGACGGGCTTCACAGATAGCGCTGAGTATTTGAAAAAATTATCGGAGAGTAATAGTTTTATTGTTAACCTGGATCAGGAGGATGAATGGTTCCGCTTCCACCACCTTTTTAGCGATTTTTTACAACAGCGGCTGGCAAAGGAGGACCCGACTCTCCGGCGGGAGCTGTACCGAAGGGCCGGAGAATGGTACCGGGAGAATGGACTGATCCGGGAAGCCATTCAGGCCTTCATAAAGGCCGATGCCTATCAACAGGCTTTCCCGCTGCTGGTGAGAATTTACCTGAGCATGGCCCAAGACGGTGACTATGATGACTGGCTAAAATGGATGGATAACATTCCACCCGAATATTACGAAGGAGAAGTAAGAACCTGTACCGGGTATTCGTGGTTGGCCTCGATGAAAAACCGGACTCATGATGCCCAAATTTGGGCGGACAAGGCCCAATCTTGTTTCGAGCGGATCAAAGACGGACTCGCTGTGGGCGAAAAGGATTATTTGGAAGCGAATGTACTAGTCGCTAAAGCGAACCTGGCTTTCTTTGAAATGGATGTGGAGCAGGTTATTTCCTATTCCAAGCAAGCGGGCAGATTGGAATTATCGCGGTCCATTATCATTGGAGAGATGAATTCCGGGGAAGTCAGCTTATTAAAGACGGCTTACGGCTTTAAGGGCAGGTTGAAAAAGGTGGATCAGCTTGGCGTGCTTTTAGTCGAAGGCTTGCCCCGCCTGATCGGCAATTTTTCGGCCTATTTAACGGTTGGCTTGGCTGAATGCCACTATGAACGGAATCACCTGCAAACAGCTTCTCAAATCTTGAACCAAGGAATGGAAAACATCATTGAGCTCGGGAATCCCGGTGCCATCGTCCCCAGCATGATTACCCTGGCTAAGATCAAAAGGGCGGCCGGCGATATTGAAGGGGCGCTGCGGACTATCGATATGGGCCGCCGGAAATTAGCAGGCAAGAGTAAAACTTTTTGGAATTACTATTTGGATGTATTTACCGCCGGTCTTTACATTGACCGGCATGACGCAAAGGGGGCCGCCGAATGGTTGAACCTCGACCGTCTGGGGGTGTTCGACGAACTATCCTGTTCTCGGGAGTATGAATATCTGAGCTTTGCCCGTTATTTGGACTTGGTTGGACGGTTGGACGAGGCCTTGCTCCTTCTGGGTAGGTTGGAGAGTTTTGCCCAAAAAGAAGACCGGCTGGGCAGCCGGATCGAAATCCTATGTCAAAAAGCGATCACTTATCAACTAAAAGGGGACTCGGTTAATGCGATGGCGGCTCTGAATGAGGCTTTGGAACTTGGCATGGAGGATGGTTATGTCCGGACTTTCAGCGACCAGATGGAACCAATGGCTGAACTGTTGGCAAAATATATAAACTGGAAGAAAAAGTCAGGTACGGACGCCTGTTATCATTACGCTAAAGACCTGTTTCGGCTGGTTCAGGAGAACATCCGGATTATTGGAGCCAAGCCGGCGACGGATGACGTTTCACTACAGCAGGAGTTTACCGTATTGGGGCTCAGCGTCAAAGAAGGTCGAGTTTTACGGCTGCTTGCGGCGGAACGATCCAATTCGGAGATCGCCACGGAACTAGGCATATCCGTCCGGACGGTAAAATACTATAATTCGCAAATATTTGCGAAGCTGGGTGTAGATAATCGGCTGCAAGCCATCAAAAGGGCCTGGGAATCGGGAATTTTTGAATAAAAAAGTGAATTTGAATATTTTTACCGATAAGCGGTTGTTGCGCGATAAATGCGTAGCAGCCGCTTTTAATTTATAAAAAAATAGATAAGTTTCACCGAAAATGGTTACCTGCGAGAAAAATTTGGTTATATATGCTGAAATAAATAATTTGGCCTGAAATTTTACCTCTCTCTTGCTCTCCCCCAACGAAGCCGGTACGAAGAAGCAGATTCAGTGGGAGAGTAACTCCACGCACAAGTGCGTGCTGCCTCCGTAGTCAAAATGCTTTTGGAGATCGAAGTCTAGGGGTACTCTCAATGTTGTCAAGTGATAAATACATATTATGGAAGAAACAAAATCGAAAATTCGGGTGCAAACGGCTCTCTCGCTCTCCCTAATGATGCCAAGCTCGATGGAGCTATGTAGTGGGAGAGTAACCCGGTATCTTCGAAACCAAGAGCCTTTAGAGATCAACGGTTAGGGTTACTCTAAAATTTATGATAACATCAAAATTTAATTCAACATATATAGAAATTAAATTTTGTCGGCTTTTTTAAAAAAAGATCAAAATACTGTACTTCGGGACAGTCACAAAAGCAAAATAGTACTGTAGAGTATTGTTGTATAGCTTTTTATAGTTGGAATGGCAAGTATTGAAAATAAAAAAAGGAGTGTAATCAATCATGAAAAAAATTATGACATTCGTCGTTCTGGTCGGTCTGCTGGTTTTATGCGCAACCAGCGTCTTTGCCTCCGCTGTATATTTTGATTATATGCCCAGTGGAACAGCTGAAGGAAGCGGCTCGGGGGGGTCTTCCAGCCCTGATTGTTCAGATTATCAAGTCGGGGTGGTGGTCCCGGTAGAAAAGTTTCAATTTGGTCTTGAATATAACTCCACAGATATCGATTATAGTACAGGTATGCAGTATACCGGTTGGAAAATAATGGGCGGCTATCAATGTTTTAAAACCGATCAGTTCGAACTGTTTACGGACCTTTCGTATCTTGATTGGAAAGCGAAGGCGAAAGGAACAACTGTCATTCAATATTCACCTCTTTTGATCGGTATCGCCTGTAAATATCGGATGAATGATCAGATGTTTATCAACGGTTCGGTTGATTGCGCCACCTCTGATTTTATCATAGTTCAAGATTCTGCGGCCTATCCTGCCGATTATACGGCTGTCCAGGTAAAATATTCATATTTTTTTACCAAGGGTTTCGCGGCTTCTTTGGGTTATAAGTGGTCTGAACTCAATTATGAAGGTAAATTTTATGGAGAATCGGTTACGAAGGGTTTCACCCTTGGCGCAAGTTATAATTTCTGATTGCGAAAGGAATTTGAATCAGTTTCCCATTACGAACAAAGGAGCTGTCGCAAAAGTAATTTGATAGAGCGACAAAAGGAGTGGGATCCAAATGAAAAAGTCCTGCCATGTGGTTCTTATCGTAATCCTAATTCTGGTCCTGGCCCTCTCCGGCTGCGGGGGGAGTAACAAAAGTAGTAGTGGGTACACCGGCGTCGCCTTTACGATGATCGCCGTCCCGTCCCAGAGTTACAAGATCGCCCAGACCGAGGTGACGTATGAATTATGGAACGCCGTCTATACTTGGGCCCTTGCCAACGGCTATACTTTCGCCAACGCCGGTACGAAAGGCAGCAGTGGTTCGGGCAGCGACCAACAGCCGGTAACCACTGTCAGTTGGCGTGACGCCATGGTCTGGTGCAACGCCCTGACGGAGTATTATAACGCTAAGAGCGGGACGAGTTATACGTGTGTATATACTTATAGCGATGCTATCGTCCGGAATGCCACAGATACGACGGCCTGCGATGTAACCGCCGGTTCCACCGCCAAAGGCTTCCGCCTGCCGACCAGCGATGAATGGTATCAGGCGGCCCGGTATATCGACGGGACTAATTGCTATCCCGATACCTACGCCAGCGGTGCCGACGCTACTTATGATGCGACTGGTGGTGGATCAGATTACGATGGAGACGAGGATGTTCAATATACCGGCGATGTCGCGGTTTATTCCGCTAATTCCGGCAGCGCCACTGCGGTGGTTAAGAGTAAATCACCCAATAAACTTGGCCTTTACGATATGAGCGGGAACGTCTTGGAGTGGTGCTTTGACTGGAGTATTAACGATTTCAGCCGGGTGAGACGCGGCGGTTGCTGTAACAATGGCGTCGCCGACATGCAGCTTGGCAGTTTTGTTGATTTCCCGGTCCTCGGTAGCAGCAGCAGCCTTGGCTTCCGTCCCGTGAGGATGAATTGAAGGGTGAATTATGAAGTTTGAAGTTTAAAAAAAATATACGGAATATCAAAGTGAATCATGAGTGAATGGGAAGGACGGGGCAAATGCGGAAGCATCAGTTTTTATAATTCTTTACTCAACTTTTCCACATTAAAAATAGGGATAAACAATTGGATTAAATCGGAGTAAAGCGAATAGTCAAATAATTTCCAGTTTGTCGATCGAGTCCGCCCTCATTCTATCTTTCTCCCCCAGGGAGAAACGAACGGTTCTTCTTTGCAGGTATTTAGCTTGGTGCGGGTTGTTTTTTGATTGTTTCCTTGAGAAACCTTAGTTTTTCCCGATCCCGGGAGAAAGCTCAGCTCAATGAAGCCACAAAATGATGGCTAGAACCCTATAGTATTGCTTCCATCAAGCGTATTTTAAGCTGAGAAAGTTGAGTTCTTTAGGTCACCGGTGTGTTGAAGCGGTTTGGTTTGTTATTCTTGGATGTCTATTTCACCTAACCCTCGGTCCCTGCGCGCTTTATAAAGCGCGACCTCAATCTGTTTGCTGAAGTCTGGGACAGGGAAAGGATGACTCAATTCGATACATTCCTGCATTGTCCCAATAATCATTTTTTTCTTTACCCTGATTTCGGGAATATTATGAAAGATTACATTTCCTCGAGCAAGGCTTATAATCACCCTCAAAAGCTTCCCTTCCCTGTCCCGGATGAATGCTTCTCGAAGGAGGGAAGGGGCTTCGCGTCCCAGATGACGCGTGGGTTAGGTTAAATAGGTAACTTTGTTCGCCTTTCTCTTTTATTTTTGCCTGTCAACTTCGTGAATAGTGTCTGGTTTGCTCAATTACGTCAAGCTTTAGCTACCAATTTTAAAATGCGAAAGTTGAGTAATGTAAGAAAAAATTCGACTAAAGGAGTTTGAATCGAAATGAAAAAATATGGCAATTTAGGGCTTGTCTTAATTTTAATCCTAATTCTGGTCATGTCCATCTCCGGTTGCGGGGGAGGAAGCAGCAGTCATACTAGCGGCGGGACAACTTACACCCCCGGCCAGTCTAGTACATACACAGTCGACACTGTAACGTTTAATATGAATTATGTCCCCGGCGGTCTGGCTTTCCCCACCGATGCCGCTGTAAATACTTTCAAAGATGATACCACAGCTACGGTCGCTAATGCTTACTGGTTCGCGGAGACGGATGTTACATACCAGTTGTGGAGCGCAGTCTATACTTGGGCGGTAGATTCAACAGCAACAGACGGCGTTGCCGGGCACGGTAAATATTCTTTCGCCAATACGGGCAAAGATGGCTTCAGCGGTTCGGGGAGCAATTTAGAGCCGGTGACCACTATTAGTTGGCGGAGCGCCATGATCTGGTGCAACGCCTTGACAGAGTATTGTAACGCCAAAGCCGGGACGAGCTACGCTTGCGTTTATTGTACGGATACTTCCTATGCTATTCCGATCCGGACGAGTACCAGCAGCAAGACAATAGAATATAGTACTGAGGGTACGCAGGATGCCCCTTGTGTCAACTTGGCTGCCAAGGGCTTCCGCCTGCCGACGAGCATGGAATGGGAACTGGCGGCGCGGTATATCGGAACAACCGCTCCAACTATAGCTCCTTTATCGGCTGAGGTATTAACATCAGGTGGAGTTTATTGGACGCCAGGCGATTACGCCAGCGGTGCTACCGGTGACTATGGCACAACAGCTACAGCTGCTGTGGCTGTCTACAGTGCAACTAATACCGCGGAGGTTAAAACTAAAAAGGCTAACGCCTTGGGCCTTTATGACATGAGTGGGAACGTCTATGAGTGGTGCTTTGATTGGTATAGCAGCGGTTCCAGTCGAGTGCTACGCAGCTGTTGCTTCGCTCATGATGCCAGCTATCTGCGACTTGGCTATGTAGAAGAAGAGTACCCTTATAACGCCTCCTTCTTTTACGGTGTTCGACCCGTGAGGACGAATTGAAGTGTGAAGTTTGAAGCTTGAAAAAATATACGGAATATCAAAGTGAATCCTGAGTGAATGAAGGATGGGGCAAATGAGTAAGCACCCAATTTTAAAACTTCTTTAGGCCATCCTGTTTGATCCGATTACCAAAGGCTTTCACCTCGGTGAGTTGAACCGGGTTTGTTTGAACAAGAAAATATTAACAAAGAAAGTGGAGTTTTTCAAGGACGACGAAGCGGTTTACTGGAGCGTGTTCATCTCAACGGCTTCTGCGGAGAAAGGTGGCGGCTCTATTTTTAATAGAGACGATGGATAGGGGTCTAGTATTTTTCTTGGGTCGGAATTATATAGGAGATGATGAGTTAAGAATGAGAGTCTTGATGTGTTTAGGGCAATTTCGAAAGAATTGGTCAGAAGAGGAGTCTGAATCGAAATGAAAAAATACGGCAATGTAGGGCTTATCTTAATTTTAATCTTACTTTTGGTCCTGGCTCTCTCCGGCTGTGGGGGAAATAACAACAGTGGAAATGATGGTAATACCATTGGCGCAGGAAAGTCCATTGCTTACGAGGTTGGCGGCATAAAATTTAATATGCATTACGTCCCTGGCGGCATTACTTTTCCCACTAACTCCAGTGTAATTTATAATGATGTAGACAGTATTGATGATAAAGGTAGGGCTACGGTCAAATCCGCATATTGGATCGCCGAAACCGAGGTAACTAATGAACTGTATAACGCGGTTTATAAATGGGCGGTGGATGGCACCGGCGACGTAACCGGGGAAGGCGAGGGATTGTATAATTTATTTTTCAACTGGGGCAGTAATTACGATAGATACCCTAAATACCCTGCCAGTGAAGTCGTTTGGGGAAGTATCATCCCGTGGTGTAATGCCCTTACGGAATATTGCAATGCTAAGAACAGGACAAATTACAAATGTGTTTATTATAGTGATCAGAATTATGAAACGCCAATCCGTAATGGGAACAATGTTTCTGCTACCCCATATATTTATTCTGCAAACATTCAGGGAAATACCGAAATGGCCAATTGCACCGCCAACGGCTTTCGCTTGCCGACCAGCAATGAATGGGAACTGGCAGCCCGCTACAGAGGCGACAAGAACGGTGACGGCGATATCTGCGACAGCGGCGAGTATTACCCGGGAAATCACGTCAGCGGAGATACGACCGGACCTTGTTATAGCGCGGATTCGACAGTTACTCTTTCAACGGTGTTTGGTAATTATGCTTGGTATGATGGTAATCTAGTTAATGGTCCACTTACTTCGGTGGCCCTAAAATTACCCAATGCTCTAGGTTTGTACGACATGAGCGGTACTGCTTGGGAGTTTTGCTTTGACCCATGGTTGGATCCGTCATACCCACATATTACCAACGCCAGGACGGGCCGTGGCGGGGGTGGTGACATGTCTTTAGCCGCTAATATGCAGCTCGGCTTTGTGTTTAGCACCGAATATGGGCCGCCGGTAGGTTGCGGTTTTCGTATTGTCAGAACTCAATGAATTTTGACCAGGGTCGTCTTTTACTTTCAGACGGTACCATTTTTATAAAGAAAAGGCGTGCTTTTGCCGAAATATTTATGAATAAACCAAATAGCAACAAGTCTGAAAAGCATGAAGGCAAAATGGAATGAATGAGCAGAATGCAATATACAATTACGGTCTTATCAACGGCAATATTAAATTTGTGGGAAGCGGCAACAACACCGTCAACAATTTCAGCGGCCAACTGGTCGAGAGCGGGCTATCCGTCGATCTCTGCGGTAGCACTTTTGACAACTCGGGTACGCTTTCACCGGGAGGCTCCGATTATATTCAGACCACAAGTTTGAATGGTAATCTGATATTTGAGGATTCGGGCCCGACTGTTGCAAGCATGAACTGTATGAACGCTTCAAGCTTTGGCGATTCAGACTTAACAGATTCTAGCCAGTTCAATATTGAGTTGGACGGGAAGACGACCCAAGCCGACCGGGTTGATGTCAGCGGTATCGTTACACTGGGGGGCGCTCTGAATCTTATTCTGCTCAATCCGGGGCGGGTGCTTCCGGGTACTTACTCGGATACTATCCTGACCAGTAGTGCCTATACCGGACAATTTCAGACATTCAATTATCGGAACACGGCTGTGGTAAACTATCAGTTGGTTTATGATGCAACCGGAATGGTACTTAATTACACGGTTGACTTTGCTGCGGCTGGGCTTAATGGCAACCAGACGGCGCTTGGCAAATATTTCAATACGATTCAAAAGGCGGGGGGCACTGACGGCTTGGTTCCAATAGTCGCCGACCTCGTTGCCATATCGGATGTAACAGCTCTCGGATCAGCTTATGATCAGTTGAGCCCATATATTTACAATAATACTACCCGGGCCGTATTGAACTCAACCGGCAATTCATGCAACCATTGCGGCAGCATATGAAGATGGTGCGGGCTTCATGCACTCCCGGCAGTGCGGGACAAAATAACAATGGTGGCTGGTTTGACGGCTTTGTTGCCGATGGAGACGGCGAGGGGGTAATTCCCACTACTGATTTTACTTATCAGGCAAACGGAAATGCCATGGGTTATGATATTATGCTACCCAATGGCAAGGGTTTGATTGGATTCGGTATAGGAAACGGCCAATCGGAACTGAATTCGGACACGGGCGATATAAATGGCACCGCGCTTTCCTTCTATGGTTATTCATGGTTATCCGGGCAAACCTATCTGGAAGGCCTAATCTCCGTTGATTCGTTGGCATTTGATAATCGGCGCACTTTTATGGCTGGATCCAGGGAGGAATAGGCGTCCAGCAGCCACGACGGTCAGAGTTTCATGCTATCGCTAGGCGGCGGTTACTTCCCCGCTGTCAAGAATTGGTCCATCGAAACTACAGCTGCTATTGAATTCATCGACTTGGACGAGCCGGAATTCGAGGAGATGGGGGCGGGCGCGGTGAACCTTGATGTCCAATCGCGCAATACCCAATCGTCTTTCGTAAGGCTGGGGCTTAACGCGACACGCGATTATCAATTCAAATACGGTAAAATTGTGCCGGAATTTGGAGCAACCTATATCCGGAATATCGAATATAAAGGACGTGACATTACCGCTTCTTTTACCGACTATCCCGACGCTGCATTTACGGTCGAAGGACTTCCTTTGGCCGACAACTGTATTGCAATCAACCTGGGGCTTGGCATATTTACTTTGAACGGTTTCGCTTTCGAATTGAGTTATATGGGCGAATGGTATGATTCTTGTCAAAGCAAAAATTTCGCCCTAAAAGTCGGTAGAAAGTTCTAAGCTAGATACAAGGTTATTCCATAAATTAGAGCAGGATGCGGGCTTACTTACCCTGCTTTTTGGAGTGAGACCCCACCCCTTTTGTCGCCTCTCCGCCCGGAACGGGGAGAATCACCATGCATTGGAGCAAAAACATACGGAGGCGGACTTTCATTTTTCCCTTTCTCCGGACGGGGAAAGGTGGCGGCTCTATTTTTAATAGAGACGACGGATAGGGGTCTAAATATGCAGCGGACATCCAACGCTAGTAACCCATTTAATTTATCATTATAGCTAATCAAATTTGACAAAGTAGCTAAAATATTTATAATTATAGCTATAATACAAAGGCGGTGATCAGGATGCGCGTGAATGCCAGCGACTTACAGAATGCTTTCGGGAAATACCTCTCCCTAACGGAAAAAGAGGACATTGTAGTTGTCAAAAACGGTAAAAGCGTCGCCAAGCTCGTCCGCTATGCCGAACCCGATTATTTGCTGCTCCATGAAGAAGCCAAAGAATATAAAGCGCCGAGAAGAATCAGCTATCCAGAATATCTGACTCTGGTTAATTCTTCCGAGCAAAGGTACGAGCTGATCGATGGGGAGATCTATTTGATGGCTTCGCCCACTTTGAACCATCAAATTGTGGTGGGAGAAATTGCGGGGCATTTTCATAATTATTTTAAAGGAAAGCGTTGCCGCTCGTTGACCGCGCCGCTTGATGTAAGGCTTTTCGGTTATGCGACCAAGTTTGAGGAGGATCCTAATGTTGTCCAGCCGGATGTGATTGTAATTTGCGACCCCGATAAAGTCAATGGAGATAATAAGTATGAAGGCATCCCGACGCTGGTGGTGGAGGTATTGTCGCCGTCGACCAAGGGTAAGGATATGGTCATCAAATTAAATCTCTACATGAAAAGCGGTATCCGGGAATACTGGATTGTAGATTTAGAAAGCAAAAGTGTTTTACAATACTCCTTTTCCGAAGAAAGAGATATCGAAAGCCTAAATACAATGAAAGAAGGAGGAGCGGTTCAATCAACTATTTTCGAAAATCTGGAGATACAGTTAAGTGAGCTTTTCGCTGATATTTGAACATCGCCGTAAGTAACTGGCTGAAAGTTGCAGTTATCCCCGGGCGCTGTTGGGAGTTGCGGTGATGGTTATGCTGGATGTTCTTACGACTTGTCTATGGCTATTTTGCAAGAAGCGTTGGTAAGTACGGGTAGTCCTGTAGAGAAACTTAGGAATTAATAATAGAAAAGGACCCTATTTCAGGGCCCTTTCTATGAATTCAGCTCAATTAATACCGGTATAGCTCCGATTTAAACGGCCCTTCAATGGAAATGCCGAGATATTCCGCTTGCTTTGGGGTGAGTTTGGAAATTTTTGCGCCAACCCGTTCCAGGTGAAGCCGGGCTACCTCCTCATCCAGTTGTTTTGGCAGGATATAAACCTTCTTTTCCAGTCCGCCTTTGGCCAGCATCATCTGAGCCAGCACTTGATTGGTAAAGGAATTGGACATTACAAAGGAAGGATGTCCGGTGGCGCATCCTAAGTTGACCAGGCGACCCTCAGCCAAAACAATAATTGACCTCCCACTTTTCAGGGTCCACTTATCCACTTGCGGCTTGATATTCTCCCGCTTGAAGTTATTTTGCTCCAGATACAGGATGTCGATCTCGCTGTCAAAATGCCCGATATTGCAGACAATGGCCTCATTTTTCATCTTTTCCATATGTTCACCCCGGATTATATCACAACAACCGGTGGCGGTAACAAAGATATCGCCGATGGGGGCCGCTTCCTCCATGGTCAAAACCCGATAACCTTCCATAACCGCCTGTAAGGCACAGATCGGATCGATCTCCGTCACTACAACGCTTGCTCCCATCCCCCGTAAAGCCTGGGCGCATCCTTTGCCGACATCTCCGTAACCGGCCACCACACAGGTTTTTCCGGCAATCATAATATCAGTGCCCCTTTTAATTCCATCGATCAGAGATTCACGGCAACCGTAAAGATTGTCAAACTTGGACTTGGTAACCGAATCATTGACATTGACCGCCGGGAAAAGCAATTCTCCTTTATCCTGAAGTTGATAAAGGCGGTGTACACCGGTAGTGGTTTCTTCGGATACCCCGTGAATTTTTTCCGCCATCTTACTCCATTTTTTAGGATTAGTCGTATAAGCATCGGCGAGCCGGTCCATTAAAATTTGGAATTCCTTATTATCAAACTTTTCTTTTAATAGGGCCGGGTTATTTTCCGCCTTCACCCCTTGGTGGATTAACAAAGTGGCATCCCCGCCGTCGTCAACGATTAAGTCCGGGCCGGAGCCGTCTGGCCAGGTAAGGGCCATTTCCGTGCACCACCAGTATTCTTCAAGGGACTCTCCCTTCCAGGCGAAGACCTTAGCGGTCCCTTTAGCGGCAATTGCTGCAGCTGCATAATCCTGGGTTGAAAAGATATTACAGGACGCCCAACGGATATCGGCTCCCAACTCATACAAGGTCTCGATTAACATGGCGGTCTCAATCGTCATATGAAGCGATCCGGCAATCTTCAATCCTTTAAACGGTTTCTGCTTCCCGTATTTTGCCCGGGCGCTCATCAAGCCCGGCATCTCGTTTTCGGCAAGATTCAACTGTTTTCGACCCATCTCAGCCAGTGAAATGTCCTGCACTTTGTAAGTAAGCCCTAAATCCAATGGTAAACTTTTCATTATGATTCTCCTTTTTTTATATTTGTTTAAGCCCTGTTTTCAATAATGGTTGGTCTGATATGCCTATTTTATCCTCCCGCAGAGGCGCGGAGGCGCAGATAAAGGATGAAATATGTTTTTAACTCTGCGTCTTTGCGCCTCTGCGCGAGATATTCTTTTTGGCCTCAAATTAAGCAATAGGTATTTCAATCAACCTTTCTTGAACATAGCCAAATATTAAATACAAACTATAATTTAATTGCACTGATAAGTGCTAAAGAAATTCCGCTTTCCAACTTGAATGTTTCCCGTGAGTCAAGCCGGAATCCAGCCGCAGTGAGCCACTTAGCAATCTCTTCCCGTGAAAACCCCAGCCAAAGGTCGTGGTGTCGCTGGCGCATCGTTTCATCACCATGTTTCTCGAAGTCGGCGATGACGATCCGTCCGCTTTTGGAAAGGATTCGCCAAATCTCAGAGAGCCCTTCCTGCGGTGCCGAAAGATGGTGTAATGCTAAGGCAACAACTGCCGTATCGCATTCGCCATCACGCAGCGGCAGATGTTCGAGTTCGCCAATCCGGAATTCAAGTTGCTTTTCCATCGTCCCAATCTTCTTCCGGGCTGCGGTGATCATGCCTGGGGAGGCATCAACGCCGATCACAGAGAACCCACGAGACGCAAGTAGATAGGCGAGGTTGCCGTCTCCACAACCAAGGTCGGCTAGCTGCCCACTTCCATTAATTCGAGCTGAAATCGCTTCATCCAAATTGAAAGAGCCTAATACTTCTTTACGCGACCGATCCCAATCCCGGACCGCATCGTTGAAGAACCGGACTAATCCCTCCCGGCGTTCCCGGAGCAGTTCTTCGGCTCGGTGGATATCATCCCCAAATATTGAGATTTTGAACAAATACGAGATAGCATCGATAAACTGTTTCCCGTCTCCTTTGGCGGCAACGGTATAGAAAGACCAAAGTCCATCGCGTCTACAGGAAAGAATCCCGCAATCAGCCAAAATTTTAAGATGTCTGGAAATGCGGGACTGCCCCATACCAAACAGAGCTACAATCTCGTTCACGGAGAGTTCACATTGGAGAAGTACGGCGCAGATCCGCATCCGGGTCGGATCAGCCAATGCTTTAAAGTATGAGACTTCTTCCATGATCGATTCATTCCCGTCATTTTCTATTGGCTAATATCAATATATCAAGATATCTTGATATAGTCAATATAATTTTCAGCATAATTATAATTGTTTACTTGCTTTAATCAAGGAAATAGCAGTGGGGTTGTCTCAGCAGTAAATGAGACAGCCCCTTTTTTATACTCAAAATTAAAAATGTATCGCATGCGATAATAGGAATAATTTTAAAATCATATTACAATTGGTTCATGGCTATGAACCGGCCAGCAATGGAGAGCAGGCAAATGGTATTTTTAATGTCGACGCTAAGTTTGATTATTTGAAAAATGAGGTGAATGATATGAAGCAATTCATGATTGCAATTTTGGTGGGAGCTTTGGTATTTGGATTTACGGCTGCGGCTACGGCTGTGACTCCGACTTCAACCGCAACTCCGACCCAAACTTCGGCTGATACTTCGAAGAAAGCTTCGGAAAAAACAACGATTTATCTGGATGGATTATCGGGAGATTATCATATGACTGAAGATTATGGAACTGATTCAAATAAAACTAGTACCAATAAAGTTGACGCCAAACTCTCGGGAATTATATTGGGTTTGGAGTCTCCGGTGACGAACCGGTTTAAATTTGGCCTGGAATACGGGCAAGGTAGCATGAATGATATCAAATCAACCGGCAACTGGGATCAGTGGGCTTTAAAAAAATGCGATTTTACCCTTTTTGAAGCAAAAGGCGGGTATCGGGTGGTTAATTGTGATTCATTTAAACTGGATATGATCATGTCAATCCTTGCCATAAATTCTAAAATACAATATAACGGTCAATACGGTGCTGCTGCAACAGGCCGAAACAATATCGGCGGCAACATGATTGGGGCCGATCTGGTCTGCAATTTTACCGATAAAGCCTCCCTCCAATGTACGATTGCCTCTTCCTTATTAGGCGCCTACGTTAATAATTATATCGATAATCCCGGCGAAGATGAAGCCGCCATCAATGAATATAAACTTAAATTCAATTATTTTTTAACCGATCATTGGGCTCTGACCTTAGGTTACTGTGATTACCAATTCACAAGTAAAACTAATTTTCCAACAGAGGATCCACCAAAGGTTAAAAAAATGGATGGAAATCTAAGTGGAGCTACCCTGGGAGTAAAATTCAGGTTTTAGGACCAACGAAGCGGCGTAAGGATAGTAATATCAAAATGAGGTGAATGATGATGAAGAAATTAATGATAGCAATGTTGCTAGGCTGTCTGGTGTTTGGATCGACAGCGGCGGTTTGGGCGGAACCTTCAACCATAATTTATTTGGATGGGTTCACCGGAAATTACAATAGTACTTCACATTATAAGTCAACAACAGATAGTACAAATAAATGGGACGTAGAACACTCGGGAATTAGCTTGGGTTTAGAGTCCCAGATCAATGACCAATTTAAACTCGCCCTGGAATATGGCCAAATGAAAACTAATGATTACGAGCATACTTCCAATACATCGACTATAATCAAAGAAGGCAAATGTGATTATACCCTTTCCGAAGTAAAAGGCGGGTATCGGGTGGTTGATCATGATTCATTTAAACTGGATATTATCGTATCGGCGCTGAACATTGATATGAAAATACCCGATTCCTCAAATGGTAAAAATGTTCCACACATAAGCGGCAACATGTTCGGGGCCGATCTGGTATGGAATTTTTCAGATAAAGCCTCTATCCAAGCCACAATCGCCTCTTCTTTGTTAGGGGCATATGTTTATGAAAATGATCTTACAGATGATCGTTACGTAAACGAATATCAACTTAAATTCAATTATTTTATCACCGATCATTGGGGCCTGAACCTAGGCTACCGTGATTATCAATTTGCGGGAAAGTATAGTAACAGTTCCGCTGATTATGACCGTAAGTGGAATCTAAACGGGACTACAATGGGAATACAATATAAGTTTTAGGAATGTGGAGTGGACTAAAAGACCATGCGGGGTGAGGTTGGCTTTGTCCGAACTTCACCCCGCTTGTTTTTTAGTGAAAAACAATTGCAAGATTTCTCCATAAATGATATTTTATTTAAAAGGTTGTTGCTCAAAAAAAATATCCGGAGGGATTTTTTTTAGCTTCGGCACATTGAGGGAGGGCATAAATTGCAGGAAATCCTGGAATTGCTTGAAAGAAACGACCGGTTAACTCCAGCCGAGATCGCGGTGATGCTCGGGATGAGCGAAGAGGATGTAAAAACAAAAATTGCCGAGTTGGAGGCGGATAAAGTCATCATCAATTACCGGGCCATGGTGAATTGGGAGCGGGCCGGCGTGGAAAAAGTCAACGCTTTGATTGAGGTCAAGGTGATCCCTCAACGGGATGTAGGTTTTGATGAGATCGCCGAACGAATTTACCGCTTCCCGGAAGTTAAATCGGTATTTTTGATGTCCGGAGCATACGATCTGATGGTGCTGGTTGAAGGAACGACCATGAAAGAAGTCGCCTTGTTTGTTTCGCAAAAATTAGCCACGATTTATAATGTCCAAAGTACGGCTACGCATTTTGTGCTTAAAAAGTATAAACTGGAAGGGGTTATTATGGAAGGTAAGGAGGAGGTTGAGAGGTTGGTGGTCACTCCGTGAGTGAGGGTATGGGAAACGGGCGGAGCTGGGTAAATAAGACCATCGCTGCGATTCCACCTTCGGGGATCCGCCGCTTTTTTGACTTAGTTGCTGAGATGAAAGGGGTCATCTCTCTTGGTGTCGGAGAGCCGGATTTTGTAACCCCCTGGCATATCCGGGAGGCCTGTTTCTATTCATTGGAAAAAGGCTATACCATGTATACCTCTAATTACGGGTTGCTCGAACTGCGTGAAGAAATTGTTGCGGATTTGGGAAAAAACTATGGGATCTCGTATGATCCCAAACAAGAGATATTAGTAACGGTGGGGGTTAGTGAAGCGATTGATTTGGCATTCCGGGCCATTCTGGAGCCGGACGATGAAGTGATCGTTCCGGAGCCTTGTTATGTTTCATACAACCCTTGCGTGATTATGGCCGGGGGAAAGCCGGTCAATGTCACGACCAAAGTCGAAGAGGGCTTTCGGGTACGGGCGAGGGACATTGAACCTTTGATTACCCCAAAGACCAAGGCCATATTGCTTTGTTATCCCAATAACCCCACCGGCGGCGTGATGACTCGGGATGTGGCCCTGGAACTGGCGGAACTGGCCCAAAAACATGATTTGCTGATCCTAAGCGATGAAGTATACGCCCACTTGACCTATGAGGGTGAACATATTTGTTTTGCCGCTCTGCCGGGGATGCAAGAAAGAACGGTTCTTTTAAACGGTTTTTCCAAAGCCTATGCCATGACCGGATGGCGGCTGGGATATGCGGCCGGACCTCATGAGATTATTCAGGCGATGATGAAAATTCACCAGTTTACGATGCTTTGTGCGCCGATTACCGCTCAAAAGGCTGCCATCGAAGCTTTGCGGCACGGTGAAAACGAACGTCGTAAAATGTGCGAGGAGTATAATCGCCGCCGCCGTTTGTTCGTCAAAGGTCTTAACGACATGGGGTTAACTTGTTTCGAACCCAAGGGGGCCTTTTATGCCTTTCCTGCCGTTGGGATCACTGGAATGACTTCCTTGGAATTTAGTGAACAATTGTTGAAAGAGGAAAAAGTGGCGGTGGTACCCGGAGACGCTTTCGGAAGCTTTGGAGAAGGTTATGTCCGATGTTCTTACGCGTCATCCATGGAAAATTTGCAGGAGGCGTTGATCAGGATGGGGCGTTTTGTGCAGCGGCACCGGCATTAAGAAGGTTGTTCGGCGTGCTTTAACACAACGGTTAGTATTTGGGGCCTAGCGCAAAAGCGGATGGGCAGCATGGAAGTACCGATACCGTTAGAAATAACCACTTTGGTGTTATCCAGTTGAACAAGGCCGGTCCGGTATTTTTGGCCATAGTGAGACGGAATATAGGGAGCCCATAATCCAAATAGAGTCACTTGCCCACCATGAGTATGGCCTGCTAAAACCAGATTGATCTTGGAGGTTTTCATGATTTCGGCGTAATCCGGATTGTGAGTCAACAAAATGATGAAGTCGCTGAATCTTGCATCGCCCGTTGCGGAATGAATATCCTGGGTATCGTATTTAAAATCCCCCACCCCGCTGATCAGGATCTTACTGTTGCTCTTGAAAATCCAACGGCTTTTATTATCCAAGCCTACTATCCCGGCATCACTCATCGCTTGGCGCGATAACCGGGGGTCTTCCATGTGATCGTGGTTCCCGAGTACTCCGAAGATCCCAAGTGGCGCTTTGAGATGACTTAATTCTTCAAAACACGGCTTGATATACTTGGGGCTAACATGGATATAATCACCGCCCAATAAGATGAGATCGGGCTTTAATTGATTAATCCGCCGGACCAGACGATGAAGTCGTTTACGGTTTAAAAAAAGGCCGTGATGGATGTCGGATAGAAAAGCAATTCGGGTATCGTTAAACTCTTGGGGAAGATCGGGATCGGTTACCACGATGGTTTTCTCTTCGATGAGGTAAGGCTCGATCAAACTGTAAATGAAAATAATTAATACGATTAAATAAAGGAGTAGATTCATTACGACCCCGTTAGTATGACTTTAGACTGTATTGATTAGATTTGAGATATATTTCATATCCAGAAATTCATAGGCAGCTTTCGCAAGAGACTGGTAGCTTTGTTCCTTGATTTCTGCCGTGCTCACCACCGATAGCTCGGCATAATCCTTTTGTTTTCGGATTTGATTGAGCCACAGGTTCCGAAAGTCGTCGTTGTGAAAGGCATTGTGTAAATAGGTACCGGCACATCGTAAATCATCCATGGCAAAGCCCTCCGGGTTTCCGTTCAGCTCAAACAGGGGATGGCCCAAACCCGGGTTAAACGGCTGTGTGGAACCAAAATGAATTTCATAGCCGCTGACATTGAAGCTTTTGAAGCTGGGAAATACTAAACGGCCGGTCGCTTGATTGACCGTTTTGGAAGCCTTGAAAGTTGTTTGGACCGGCAGAAGCCCCAATCCTTCGATATGTTTGAGAGATGGATTATCGACTCCCAATTCATCAGTAATGACTTCCCCGAGTATTTGATAACCGCCGCACAGTCCGAAGATAAAACCGCCCTTTTTATAAAAACTTTGGAGTGCCGCTGCGATACCGGACTCGCGCAGGAACAGCATATCGTGGATGGTGCTTTTGGTACCGGGAATAATCACGGCATCTACTTTCTGCAGATCGGTGAAGCGATCCGCGATGATGATATCCACGTCGTTTTCGAAACGGAAAGGCTCAATATCGGTATTATTGGACACGTAAGGTAATTTGACGACAGCGATAGTTATTTTATTTTGGCTGGAACTTTGATAACGGTAATCGACATTCAACGAATCCTCGCTTTCCACCTGCACGTCGTTTAGATAAGGCATGACCCCGACTACCTTGATCTTGGTATAGTCTTCGAGCCAGCGGACGGCATCTTCAAAAAGGGCGATATCGCCCCTGAATTTATTGAATATGATTCCTTTGACCCGTTGTCGATCCTCGCCCAGCAGTTCCAAAGTACCCACCACGGAAGCGAGAGAGCCTCCCCGGTCGACATCGGTTACCAGGATGACCGGTACATCGGCTTCTTTGGCGATTCTCATGTTCACGATTTCAGTGGCATTGAGATTGATTTCAGCGGGGCTGCCGGCGCCCTCAATCACAATAACATCATAATGATGATTGATGTATTCCAGGGCTTGGCGAGCTGTTTGGAGACCGGTATTCATGGCGAAGTTTTTAAAATAAAGGCTGCCCTCGTCGGGAGTGGAGTATACCTTGCCCATCAAAATAATTTCCGAAAGAGTGTCTTTCCGAGGCTTTAAGAGTATCGGATTCATATAAACATCAGGCTGTAGACGGGCCGCTTCCGCTTGAACCGCTTGAGCCCTGCCCATTTCCAGCCCGTCTTTTGTGACATAAGAGTTATTGGACATATTTTGGGATTTAAAAGGGCAGACTTTCATTCCCTGGTTAGCCAGAGCCCTGCAAAGGGCGGTGACCAAAAAACTTTTCCCGGCATCACTGCTGGTACCTTGGATCATGATTCCTTTCATAAGAAACTCCCGTCTTATAACTTTTTAATTTTCATACAATTCGATGGGTAGGCCATCGGGATCTTCAAAAAAAGTATACTTCTTTCCGGTTAATTCGTCTATCCGAACTGGTTCTACGGAGAGTCCTTTTGTTGTTAACTCGGAAATCGTATCTTCAATACTGTCGACTTGGAATGCTAAATGCCGAAGCCCGGCGGCTTCGGGGTGGCTTACCCTTGGCGGCGGATTTGGAAATGAAAACAGCTCAATCGCTGTGTTTTCATCAACAGCCAGGTCTAATTTAAAAGAGTCTCTTTCACTGCGATATCGTTCATTGATAATATTAAGGCCAAGCAAATGGACATAAAAATCTTTGGATTTCTCATAGTCTGAACAAATAATGGCGATATGGTGAATTTTGTTTAGTTTCATTCGATAGTTCTCCAATCAATTTCAAGTTTTTCGACAACCGCTTAGCCTTTACTTTCCTCTCCGACTCCCAATATCCACATCGACTCCAGGGGACGACTGATTTGTATGGTAGGGTATAATGCCTTCCCAACTTTGTTTTATTTGGATAACCGAAATAAATGGACAAATATATTATAAAATCGCACTTGATTTATTGATTATACATAATAGAATGGTATCAAGTAGAAGACTAACGGTCAAGTGAATAAAAAAGGAGGTTTTTCAATGCAAGAAGTATATGATTTTTTGAAGAAGTGCCAGACGTATTACCTGGCCACGGTTGAGGGTGATCAGCCAAGGGTGCGCCCTTTTGGAACTGCCGATATTTTTGAGGGCAAGCTCTATATCCAAACCGGTAAGGTCAAGAGTGTCTCCCGGCAAATGCAGGCCAATCCCAAAATTGAAATCTGTGCTTTCGACGGCAGCCAGTGGATTCGGATCGCGGCAACCGCCGTAAGGGATGAGCGGCTTG
>WSSedL1CaDRAFT_10000531_pt1 | contig 26610 bp, 25 predicted proteins | sample WetSurSL1Cattail_FD_9464 | JGI IMG/M metagenome (IMG submission 9464)
TGATTTTTAATTGGATCAGGGAAAAGTGTACCCTTTCTGAAGACTTTAAACAAGCTTTTTAGACTGCTGTTAATCCTCACAGACCAATCCCAAAAACCTTCGGATAAATCCTCAGAATTTTGTGGATTCTAAATGTTACTGCTTGAAAGAGTACACTTCTTTTGAGCCTATTTTTTTATTGGAATTTTGCAAGTGTACCCTTTCTGTAGAGTTTAAAAGAATAAATTTTTGAAGCTGATTTTAAGCTTTCAGACTCCAATCCAAAGGAGAAAAATCCAGCTAAGGTATTGAACATTGACAAAAGAAGTGCGCATAATGACAAACCTTGTGCCAAGGCCTGTCACCCTTCGGGACTTATAGCACCTCTTTTGTCAATGTTCAATGAAAGAACGGCTTTCTTTTTTTCCTTTTTCTTTTGAAATGTATGTTTGGTAATGGTACTATCCAACTTGATATATATTCAATTTATCCTATTTCTTCCTTTTTACATCCTCATCAAAATTTGAAGAGGATTGCTTAGGTCTTAAGCGAATTATACTTTAGTAGCAGACTTTTAAAAATCTCTAAGATTGCCACGTTCCTGCAATCGGCAAGATGAATCGTTGTTAAACAACGACCTATCTTGCCACCTATTACCTCGGAACTCGGTGGTGGAGACACTAAAAAGAAAGAGAGTTTGAAAACCATGAAAATGAAAGATGATGAAAAGAGAAAAATCAAACAGAACCCGAATAGTCGGCTTACGCTTTACACCCGAAGAGTATGCAAAAATTGAAAGTAGATTTAGAGCAAGTACCTCTAGAAAATTAAGTGATCATATTCGAAAACATTTGTTCAATAAGCCAATTATAGCCACCTATCGAAACCAATCTTTAGATGATTTGATGGAAGAAACAATGACACTTACAAACGAGTTGAACGCTATTGGAAAAAACATAAATCAAATTGCTAAAAAGTTTAATACCCTCAAGCTGATTCCAGAATTTAAAGAACAGTTAGTTCATTTTGAATTTGAGAAGAGAATACTGTTTAATAAGATAGATGAAGTAAAAAATCATACTCAAAAAATAGCAGAACGATGGTTGCAATTATAAAAACAAGCCATTCCATTCATAGTATTCTGAATTACAATGAGAACAAAATAAAAGCAGGTGTTGCTGAATGTATTAAAGCTGGAAATTATCCGATTGAATTAGAAAAATTGAGTTTTACTATGAAGTTAAATAGGTTTCTAAAACTAGCTCAACTTAATGAAAATGCAAAACGAAACAGCGTTCACATTTCACTCAATTTTGATCCTTCGGAAAAGCATTCTAAAGATAAACTAATTGAAATTGCAGAGACTTATATGTATAAAATTGGTTTTGGAAAACAACCTTATTTAGTCTATCAACATCACGATGCCGGACATCCGCATTTGCATCTGGTCACAAATAATATTCAGAGAGATGGAAAGCGAATTGATTTACATCTTTTAGGAATTAGAAAATCAGAACCTGCCAGAAAAAAAATTGAAGAACTTTTTGGATTAGTTAAAGCTGAAGGAAGAAATAAAAAGGAAACTCAATCTTTGACACCAATTCAATCTGGCAGAGTTGTATATGGGAAAGCAGAATCTCGAAAAGCTCTACAGAATGTTTTAAATAAAGTTTTAAAGGAATATAAATATTCTAGTCTTCCAGAGCTTAATGCTGTTTTAAACCAGTATAATATTCATGCTGACAGAGGAACTGAAGATTCCAGGGTTTTTAAAAATAATGGACTGCTTTATAAAATATTAGATGCCAAAGGAAATTCAATAGGTGTTCCAATAAAAGCAAGTTCTTTTTATAGCAAACCTACTTTGAAGTTTTTGAAGGAGAAATTCAAGCTAAATCAAACTAGAAGCGTATCCGATAAAAGGCGAATTACCAATGCTATTAATCTAGCATTGGTAAACAAAAACAATATTTCTCTAAATGATTTGAAAATGCGATTAGAAAAAGAGGGGATAAATACAGTTTTTAGAATAAGTGAAATAGGTTTATTATATGGTATCACTTACGTCGACCACAAAACAAAAAATGTATTTAATGGAAGTAGTTTAGGCAAAGAATATAGTGCTAAAGGAATTTTAGAACGATGTGAACCAAATTTTAATGAGAGAAAAGAGAATATCCTTAATGTCAGTAAACAGACTAGCTTCAATAAAGGTAAAATCGATGATAATTTAAAATCTCATCTTATTGATGATTTGACAAAAACTGAAGTTATAGCTGATTATCTGCCCTACCAACTTAATAATAAAAGAAGAAATAAAAAGAGAAAAGGGTTGTCTAGATGATTTTATTCGAATTAACTTGATTGTTATTTCAAACAAAAACAGGATTTTTGTCTGTAATAACGAACATTTTTTCAAAAATTAAAGAAACCAAACATTTTTATAAAATAATATTTTAGAAAAATGGGTAATAATTTAAATTAATTATTAATGAGAATAGTTAAGAATCATAATGACCTGGAATCATTCGCTCGACTCTATATCTGATTGGAAATATAATCAAAACTTTAAGCCCCCTTCCTCCTATGTTTTCATGAATTTAGGTCTTCAATATGCTATCTTAAAGTCAGTTAAGGATAATTTGCTAGCTGTAAATTTTAAAATCTTGACTTAACAAAAAATAAAATTTTACCCGATTACGTTTTTCCTCATTATTCTTTAGGTTGCATTTTCGTATGTTTGTGAATTGATCACTATAATTTTGTGAAAGAAGATCTTTTTCAGAAAATCCAACCATTTTCCGTAAATTAAAACTATTATAACTAGATAAAAACAGCAAATAAAACACTTAGTACATTCAAATTAAAAAAATGCGAGTTCTGACTCTTTTTTAAAATAAATTTTTACAAACAATAATGACAAACGATCAACTCAAAAAACTAGAAAAAGACTTATGGAATTCTGCTAATTCGCTCCGCGCTTATGGCGGACTGAAAGCAGCAGATTATGCCGTTCCTGTATTAGGTTTAATTTTTCTACGATTTGCAGAAAACAAATACAGCCAATTCGAGCCTGAAATCCTCAAAGAATACGAAGCTGAAAAGGGTACCCGATTAGAAAGAACTATTCATGCTATTGCATTGTCAAAATGTGGTTTTTACTTACCCGATTTTGCACGATACGATTACTTACTAACACTTCCTGGTGACAAAAGTTTAGCTAAAAAACTACGTGAAGCGATGGAAGGTATTGAGCAATACCAAGACGACAAATTCAAAGACGTTTTACCAAAAGAAGCCTACTTCGAAATAGAAAAAAAGAAAGCCGATATTTTACCTCAATTACTAAAAACATTCTCCGACATTCCTAAAAATGCAACAGGAGATATTTTTGGTAAAATTTACGAATTCTTCCTTGGTGAATTTGCAATGAGCGAAGGACAAAAAGGAGGCGAATTCTTTACGCCAACTTCTGTAGTACGTTTTATTGTAGAAGTCATTGAACCGTATGCCGGTAAGATATACGATCCAGCTTGTGGTTCGGGTGGTATGTTTGTACAAAGTGCAACTTTTGTTAAAGAAGCCAATCACGACCTTAATGATATTTATGTTTACGGACAAGAATATATGGGCGAAACTGCTCGTTTGGCCAAAATGAACTTAATGGTCAACAACATTCGTGGCGAAATTACTGAAACCAACTCCTACGAAAACGACCCTTATGAAGGTTTAGGTAAATTCGATTTTGTAATGGCAAATCCACCTTTTAACGTAAAATCAGTTAAAGAAAGTACCGTAAAAAACGACGAACGTTTCTACAAATACGGCTTGCCAAAAAACAAAGGTAAAAACACCAACGACAGCATTACCGATGCCAATTACCTTTGGATTTCCTTGTTTGCTACATCATTAAACGATAAAGGAAGAGCTGGTTTTGTTATGCCTAATTCGGCTTCTGATGCTGGAAATTCAGAATATGAAATTCGTAAAAAAGTGGTTGATAGCGGTATTGTAGATTGTATGGTTTCAATGCCTTCCAATATGTTTTTGACAGTTACCTTACCAGCAACATTGTGGTTTTTTGACAAACAAAAAATTAACACAGAACGCAAAGACAAAATCCTTTTTATAGATGCTCGAAATACCTACCATCAAAGAGACCGTGCACACCGAGAATGGAAAGAAGAACACATTCAAAACCTTACTGCAATTGTACGTTTATACCGTGGAGAAAATGAACGCTATCTGGAATTAGTTAGTCAATACATTAACCAAGCCAACGAAGCTATGGTAAAAGTCCCGACAGCTTTCAATGATTATTTTACTATTTTAAAAAGTACGATAATTAATTTACAGCATTATTCAAGAGATAGTAAAACCAAACATAAAGCAGAAGCATTCAAAAAAATCACAGAAAGTGGTTTACTTGATAAGATAACAAGTTTATCATTACCAAATCTACCATTACCAGTCATTGCGAGGAACGAAGCAATCATATCCAACGAACATCAACTATCCTATTCCAAAGAATTATCCGTTTACACCGCCCAAGTAAAAGAAATAGAAACTGTTCTAAAAACAAGCAAAGAAGCATTGCTAGAAGTATTAGCAATTGCCGACAAACAAATCAAAGTAAAAAATGATAAAGATTGGATAGCTTTGGGCTTAAATGGTGTAAAACAAATTGAAGAACTGCAACAAAACTGGAAAAACAGCATTGATGAAGTGGTGTATTACCAAACCAATATGGACTGGTTACAAAGCCGTTTTCCAGAAGCAAAATATGCCGATGTGGTTGGTTTATGCAAAATTGCAGATAAAACAGAATATGCAGAAGAGCAAGATTATTCTATGAATGCTAGTAGATATGTAGGTATCGAAATGAAACAATTATCAATGAACCATTTAGAATTTAAAAATCATATTTTAAAACTAAATGAAAAATTAATTGATTTAAATAAAAAAGCTGTTTCTATCGAAAACACAATTTCTAATAACTTAAAAGAACTTGTTCAATGAAGTTATTAAAATTAAAGCTCGATGACCTAGGTAAAATTGGACGAGGAAAATCTAAACATCGACCTAGAGATGATAAATCTTTGTATGGTGGAGAATTTCCGTTTGTACAAACTGGAGATGTGAAAGCGGCAAATTTCTATTTGACTGAATTTACACAAACCTATAATGAAAAAGGTTTGGCTCAAAGTAAGCTTTGGAAAAAAGGAACACTTTTAATTACAATTGCTGCAAACATTGGAGATACAGCAATTCTTGGAATTGATGCTTGTTTTCCAGATAGCATTGTAGGTTTTCAATCTTATGAAAATGTATCTGACATAAAATATGTAAAATATTATTTGGATTATATAAAATTGGAACTTAAAGCAATTTCAGCAGGAACAACTCAAGACAATATGAGTTTAGAAAAATTATTGTCTAGAAATTTATATGTACACGAATATCCAAATCAAGTTAAAATCGCTACTATTCTATCTTCCTATGATGAGTTGATTGAAAACAACAAGCAAAGAATCAAGCTATTGGAAGAAATGGCAGAAGAAATTTATAAAGAATGGTTTGTGCGTTTGCGTTTTCCAGGTTATGAGAATGCTAAAATTGTTGATGGTTTGCCAGAAGGTTGGGTAAATGGAACAATTGGTGATTTAGTTGAATTTAAAAAAGGTAAAAACATAACTCTCAATACTGTTTCAGAAGGAAATGTTCCAGTTGTTGCTGGTGGTTTAACTCCTGCATATTATCATAATGTTCCTAATACCATATCTCCAACTGTAACTGTAAGTGCTTCTGGTGCAAATGCTGGATTTGTAAATTTATATTACGAAGATATTTGGGCTTCTGATTGTTCATTTATAGATACAAAATCAACTGAAATTTTATTTTTTATTTATTTAACTTTAAAGACAAGGCAAAATGAAGTCTTTTTTCTTCAAAAAGGTTCAGCCCAACCACACGTTTATCCAAAAGACATAATGACTTTAAAAATGAAAAAGCCTTCAATTGATTTGATCGGAAAATTTGAAGATTTAGTCGTTTTATTTTTTGAAGAAATAAAAATTTTATCTCAAAAAATCAATCTTCTCCAAGAAACAAGAGATTTGTTATTGCCACGATTAATAAGTGGTAAGTTGAGTGTAGAGCATTTGGTAGAGGAAGAATTATTAATGGCTGCAGAGCCGAGAGCGGAATATAGTAAATCCTAATAAATAGTAAAAGCTACTTAAAAATTGCCAACAATGTTTAAAAAATTTTTTGTTGAATCAAAAATAAAGAATGGAATATAAATCTAGTATCAGTAATATTTTTAGCGTACGCAAGTATCTGTTTGCGGTTCCAAATTATCAACGTGCTTATTCTTGGGAAAAAGATAAGCATATAACTCAATTTTTTAAAGATATTAAAGAACATCCTGAAAGTGTAAAACAATACCATTTAGGCCATTTTTTGTTTGAAACAGATGATCAAAATGAAAATAAATTCTGGATTATAGATGGACAACAAAGGTTGACTTCTGTGGTAATTTTCTTAAGCTGTGTTTACAACAAGTTAAAAAATATACCAGAATATTCTAAAATTTCGCAAAATATATTCAATGATTATTTGATAAACTCTGATGATCAGCAAAAGTATTCTACTGTTGGTTATGATAACAATTTTTTTCAAAATGTCGTTATAACAAATATTCCAGATAAAGTTGACACGCGCTCAAGAAAAAGAATAAAAGAAGCTTTTGATTATTTCACAAATGAATTGAATAAAAAAAATGTAACTATTGAAGATATTATTAAATGGAAAAATTTAATTGAAAATGCTAAAATAACAACAGACAAAGTTTCAGATAAATCAGAAGCAACACAATTGTTTACTTTTCAGAATGACAGAGGAAAAGATTTAACAGAACTAGAAAAATTAAAATCATTTTTAATGTTCAATGTCTACTTAGATTGTACAATTTTACAACGCAATCCTAATGATGAAATTAGTTATATAGAAAGAGAATTCGAAACAATATACCAATCACTTGAATTAATTAAAATTGCCGATGAAGACCAAATTTTAAACTATCATACAATAGCTTTTGTTTCAAATGATGATGTTTCATTAGAAAGGGTTAAAAAAGTTCTCTTAAAACAAGAAAACAAAACTAAATGGATTAAAGAATTTTCTGTGTCATTAAAACAGAGTTTTTCATACATAATTAATATCCAGAAATTAAAAAATAAAGAATCATTACTAGGAGATATTTTATATCTCGATCAATATAATAGTTTTCCTTTAATCCTAAAATTATTTCATTTTCACGAAGTAACCGAATTTAAAAAAGCTCTGCGCCTAATGGAAATTATACTTTTCAAAAAAGAATACACCATAGGATATTTTAAAACCAACAGAATGCATAATATATCATTACATTATGCAGGCGATTTAATAGAATTAGAAAACTCTTTACGATATCATTCTGATAGAGGTTTTAAAGAATATTGGAATTTCACTGGTGATTTTATTAGTCGCTTACAAGGTGATTTCCATTATATAAAGCTGACTAGATATCTATTGTGGAAATATGAAAACAAACTTCGTTCAGATATTAAAGAACCTTCTATGAGTTACAATGACTTTGTAAATTCTTATGGAAAAAATAATCTTGAAAACACATTAGATCATTGGGCACCTCAAAAACCAGATAAAATTGAATATACTCAAGAGTTTAAAGACCGCTATTTAAATAATTTAGGGAATCTTGTTTTATCAACTAGAGGAAGAAATTCGAGTGATGGTAATGATTTACCTCTAGATAGAGAAACAAAATCGGTTCTTATTCAAAGGCAAAAATTAGAAGCTTTTAAAAACAATTGGAATGAAATTGAAATAAAAAATCGTCAAATAGAAATTGTAACTTTTGCAATAAATTACTGGGATCCAAATAATATATAAATTATGGCATATCTAAACGAATCACATATTGAAGTAGCCGACATCATTTTCTTTACAGAAAAATTGGGTTACACACACATCAATGCTTGGGAGAAAAAACTAATTGGTAGAGGAACTCTCAAAGATGTAGTGTTACTTGACCGATTGCGTACTAGTTTAGAAAACCTAAATAAAAATGTACCATCAGAATGTATTGACCACGCTATTTATGAACTGACCAAAAGTAGAGCAACGCTAACGCCTATAATGGCCAACAAAGAAATATATGAATTAGTAAAAAACGGTGTACAGGTACAATATAAAAATGAGCTAGGCAGAGAAGAAAATGATTATGTAAAAGTAATCGACTTCAACGATAAAACTGCTAACGATTTTTTAATAGTTTCTCAATTAAGTATCGAATACCAAGAAACACAAAATATTACCCGAAGACCAGATTTATTAATTTACATCAATGGTTTACCATTGATAATGATTGAATTAAAAAATGCTACCGAAAAGGTAAAAGTAGGATTTGATAAAAATTTAAAGAATTACAAACGAGACATTCCACAATTATTTTGGTACAATTTATTTGTATGTGTATCTAATGGAATACAAACTAGAGTTGGTAGTTTCAATGCGCCTTGGGATCATTTTTTCTCTTGGTTGAAATTAAAAGATACAGCCATAACACACGACCAACCTTCAAAAGAGGAAATCGAAGAAGAAAGTGAAAGAACCGGAGAACATTTAAGTCTAAAAATATTTGGTGAAGGACTTTGCAACAAAGAAAGCTTATTAGATTATTTTGAAAACTATGTATTGTACCATAATAACAAGGTTAAAATTATTGCTAAAAACCACCAGTATTTAGGGGTTAATAATGCTATACTTGCTTTGCAAAATAAAGAAACTAACAAAGGTAAGCTTGGAATATTTTGGCATACACAAGGTTCAGGAAAATCATATTCAATGATTTTTTTTTCAAAAAAGATTCACCGAAAAGTTATCGGTAATTGGTCGTTTTTAGTCATAACTGATCGTAAAGATTTAGATGGTCAGATTTACAGAAATTTTCTAGAAACAGAAGCTATTGTTGAAACAAAAGATCAAAAAGAAAACTATTTCAGACCAAAAGACAAAGTAAATCTTCGAGAATACCTACAATCAAACCGTTCTTATGTCTTTACATTAATTTTTAAATTCGGCATAGAAAGCGGTAAAACATATCCGCAATTAACGGATAGAAAAGATTGGATTGTAATTGTGGATGAAGCCCACAGGACCCAATACAAAGGCTTGGCAGAGAACATGCGCATTGCATTACCCAATGCACAATACATAGCTTTTACAGGTACGCCTTTATTAAAAAGTGAACTAACCAAAGATTGGTTCGGTTCTTACATTTCAGAATACAATTTTGCTCAAAGTATAGAAGATGGAGCAACAGTGCCTATTTTCTATAAAAAAAAGTGTACCCAGAGTAGAACAAATCAACCCTGATTTGGTCGGGGAAGCTGCAGAAATTCTAGAAAATGAAAATCTCACTGAAGAACAAAAAACTAAATTAGACAAAGAGTTTTCTACCATGCTAAACGTTGTCCGACGAGACGATAGATTAGAAGAAATTGCAAAGCATATTGTGAAACATTTTCCGTATCGTCTAGATGTGGTGGATGAAGATGATAGAAGAAGACCAATGAAAGCAATGGTTATCAGCATTGATAAATTCACGGCGGTCAAAATGTATGAAAAGGTACAATACCACCTAAAAGAAGAAATCAAAGAATTAAGAAAAAAAATAGCTCGCGAAACCAATCCCGAGTTAAAAACAAGATATGAAAAGGCAATCGCCTTTATGACCGAAACCAAAATGGCGGTCGTGATTAGTCAGGAAGGTAGTGATAAAGAAGAGGAAAAAATATTTAGTGAAGCAGGTTTAAATATTAGACCACACAGACAATTATTAGACCATCCAGATGAAGACGGGAGAAATATTGAAGATTATTTCAAAGACCCAAACAATACCTATCGTATCGTTTTTGTAACTGCAATGTGGATGACGGGTTTTGATGCACCATCGGTTTCAACACTCTATTTGGATAAACCCTTACAAAATCATACGTTAATGCAAACTATTGCAAGAACAAATCGGATTATTGAAGGAAAGAAGAATGGTTTAGTAATAGATTATTTCGGAGTTTTTAGAAATCTTAAAATTGCTTTAGCAGCCTATGCAGAAGGGACAAAAGGTAGAAAAACGGAAGATGATGAGAATGAGTATCCTGCAAAAGAATTTGAGGAATTACTAGCCTTACTAGATCAAGCAATAATTGAAGCAAAAGATTTTTGTAAAGAATTGGGTGCTGATGTGGATAAAATTCTATCAATGGACGAAAGGGGTTTCAAAGAAATTGAATTATTTCAAGAATATGCCAACATCATTTTAGCAAAAGACGAACACCGCAAACAACTTGGACTATTCGTCAACACTATTGTTTCGCTTTATGATTCTGCTAAACCAGAGGTATATGAGTTTCCAATTGTAAAAAAGAATAGGGACGTTTTACAATACCTTAGAAATGTAGTCGATAGAAATGTAGATCAGGACGAAGCGGTTGAGAGAGCTAAGAAAAAGATTGAGGAGTTATTGGATAATAGTATTGTGGGTAAAGGAGATTTGCAAGAACCGTCGAATTTGGAATACAAGATGGATACTTCAAAACAAATTGATTTAAGTAAATTGAATTTTGAATTATTGAGAAGTGAATTTCCAGACAAAAAACATAAAAACATTCAGTTTGCTGATTTAAGAGAATTGCTTGAAATAAAACTGAAGCAGATGATGGCTCAAAATAAAACCAGAGGTTCCTTTTTAGAAAACTTCCAAAAAATAATTGATGATTATAACTCTGGTAGTATTTCTATTGAAGAAGCTTATGAAGAATTAGTAAGACAAGCCGAAGCAATGAGCAAAGAGCAACAAAGAGCGGCTAAAAATGAAATGACAGAAGAAGAGCAAGAACTTTTTGATTTATTAAAAAAAGAAAAACTCACCAAAGTAGAAGAAAAATCAGTTCGATTGGCAGCAAAGTCTTTATTAGCAAAATTGTATGATGCGAACAATAAAATTCTAATACAAGAATGGCATAAGGAAAAAGCAACTCAAGAAAAAGTTAAAAGAGAAATTCAATTGGTTCTAGGCAGCTTATTACCAGAAACTAGTTATGATCGATTAGCTTTTTCTCAAAAAGTAGATGTTGCGTTTCAGCATTTTTATGAACTGGCTCAAATGGGAAAAGGATTTGCTGCTTGATAAGGATTTAGAAAGCCTAGTTTTAAATTAGTTTTTTTATTATTATAAATCCATAATGCTAAAATGATAGTAATTAGAATTGGAGATAATGTCTTTATGATGGAATTTTTAAGAAAGCATTAAATTATGAGTAACGAAGTAACTATATTTTTCGATAGCCCTAAACCGTTTGTACTAGCTAATATCAAACCATTAAACGGTATTGCGGGCTTGTACTTTATTTTTAGCCAATCTATAGATATTCAATATCCTTTTAAGAAATCAAAATTGTTGTATATCGGCATGAGTGAAAAAAAAACAAATAGTATAGCAAGTAGGTTATCTGGACATTTTGATGGTAAATCTAAAAATATAGGACTTACTAATTATAGAAAAGTTGAACCTCTTTTATTTACCTATATCAATTTTGAAATGTTAAATAACATTTGGCATTTTAGGATTGAAGATTTGGAAAGCTATTTTCTATTAAATTTTGTGGAGCATTTTGGAGTATATCCAATTTGTAATAACAAAACTGGTTTTGAAATTCTTAACAATACACTCTCAACAAGTTTTAAAATTGACTGGGACTATTTTAAATAAAACACTATGGAAAGCAAAGTTAAATCTGGGAAAGAAATATTAGATGACTTTTTTGAAAATATAGAAAGTATCGTAAACGTAGATAAAGACATAGCAAAAATGTTAGCTGACTTGTATGAACAAGGTAAACTTACTGATGTAAACGTGAAAAATGAACTTCCTAAACTCCCTGTAAAAGATGTCAATTAAAATCAATAACCTTAAAATTAGAGGGGTAAGAGGTGCAAAAGACACTATTGAATTGCCTTTAAATGGAAAATCTATTTTACTTTATGGTGATAATGGCACTGGAAAAAGCAGTATTTCAGATGCTATTGAGTGGTTTTACACTAATAAAATTAAACATTTATCAACTCCCGAAATTGATACAAGCGATGCTATTAGAAATGCAAAACTTCTAGATTCAGAGACTTCTGAAGTTACAATATCATACTCAAATTCAAATTTAGATTCTACAAAAACGCTATCATCAAAAAATAATAAATTAGTTCAAAAAGTATCTAATACAAGTGATGTTTTCAAAAAATATCTTGACGATTCAGAGAAAGAAAATCTAATTTCTCGTTACCAATATATTAGAAATTTTGTTGATAGTACAAAAGGAGAAAAATTAAAATATTTATCTGACATCATTGGATTTGAAGAAGTTACTAAAACAAAAAGTATTTTATTAAAATCTTTAAATACAGCAAAGAGTAATCTAAGAACTCAAAATTTTGAAACACTTATTAATAATGAAAAGCAAAAACTCATACAACATATTGGTGCTTCAATTACACAAGAAAAAAACTTATTCGATACGATCAATGATAAAATAAAGAAACTAAATACAGGTATTGAAGTAAAATCATTTGAGGAACTCCAAAATCTACTTATTCTTTTAAGTAAAGGACTTGATACAAATCAACAATTTGAATTAAAGTTTCTTGGAGATTCAAAAAGTGCTTTAACTCTTTTGAAAAGTGAACTAAAGTTATTAGAAGATGAATATTCAAAATATTTTAATGAATTCGCAATAATTGCAAATGATGTTGAAGCCATAAAACAAACTTTTTTTGAAGAATTATTAAAAGCCGGAACAAAAATTCTATCTAGTAAATACCTTAAAGATGATAGTTGTCCGTTGTGTTTACAAACAAAAAATTCTGATGAATTACTTTCTGAGATCAAAATAAGATTAGAAAATATTGAAGCATCATCACAGAAAAAAGCAAAGTTTGGTATAGCTTTAAGTAATGTAAAAAGTATAGCAATTGAAAGAATTAAACGATTAGATATTTTGCTGAATAACACTCAATCAGACAAAGAAAATAACCAATCTATTAAAGAAGCTTTAACAGCTATTAAAACTAAAATCCAAAATTATCAAAAAACAGCTGACATTAAAGTAACTTCTGGAGATAAATTACCAGTTTTGGATAAAATCAAATTAGTTGAAAATGATTTTGAATTTCTTAAAACAATAAATGAAAGAATAACCAAAATTCAAGAATCTCAAAAAGGAGAAACACCAGCTGTTTTATACGCTAAAGTAACTGCTTCTAGAGAGGCATTTTTAAATATTAAAAAATTTGAGGCACAAAAACTAATTTTAGAAAATCAACAAAAATCATTTCAATTAATTTATGATGAGTTTGAAAAACAGCAAAAGCAAGGACTTGATAATTTTATAAACTCTTTTTCTGTAAAGATAAATGAGTATTATCAGTTTATGAATCCTGACGAACCCTTTCAAGATATTGAAATCATTACAAAAGGTGAAGATGATGAATTAGATGGTTTAACTATTAAATATAAATATAATGATAAATGGGAAGTAAATCCTTTGAAGCATTTTAGTGAATCCCATTTGAATTGTTTAGGATTATCATTCTTTTTAGCATCAGTAGATGCATTTAATAAAGAAAATGATTTCATAATTTTAGATGATGTGATTTCAAGTTTTGATTCAAATCATAGAAGAAGATTTGCTGACTTACTATTCGATAAATTTTCTAAACATCAAATTATATTATTAACTCACGAAAAAGAATGGTTTACCAATATTATTAGTCCTAAAGCAAAAAACAAAGGATGGTTGGTTAATGAAATTAAGTGGACAGAAACCAAAGGAACATTTCTTAAAGAAAAACCAAGTGATTTAAAGGAAGCTATTTTATATCAATTTGCAGAGGGTAATTTGCATAATATTGGAAATCCAATGAGAAAATATTTGGAGCATTCTTTAAAAGATATTGCTTTAAATCTTGAAGCTAAATTAAGTTTTAAATACAATGATTCTAACGAACATCGTATGCCTTATGAATTACTGATGGCAATAAGATCGGAAATTAAAAAATCAAGTACTGAGTTAAAATTGCAATATCCATTATTGGATAGAATTGAGAGTTCTGCATTATTTGGCAATGCTCTTTCACACGATAACCCTATTAATCCAAGTACAGGAGATATTAACTCTTTTTGGGCTGATATTATTGAATTAGAAAGATTATTTATATGTCAAGAAATCGCTTGTAAACGACCAAAAGTAAGTTTACTAAATTATGATACTGTAACTAATAAAATTCGTTGTGGATGTGATGCTACAAAGTATGATTGGAAAAAGTAAATTTATTCAATACAATCTGAAAATTTATTTGAGTACTAAAAAAGCTTTCCAAAAATAATTCTAATAAAAAACACTTTATGCCCCAAAAATACAAATACAAATTTCTAAGAGAAGAAGTAGAAGTTATAGATTTTTATGAAGAGCAAACTCATGAGAATATTAAGTGTTCACTATTAAATTTAATAAAAAATGAGGAGGAGGGTATAACCATAGGGTTATCGGGGCCTTGGTATACCAAATCAAAAATACAGATTAATCAATCTGGATTTTTTAACTTAAAATAACTCCCAGTTATCAAATATTTTTTTTATCTCTGCATATTTTTTGGTATCTAAAAGTTTAGAATTATCCAATTCAATAATGTGAGCACTTTTTTCCAAGGGCGCAAGTTTTGAATTTGACATTGCACAAATAATTACTTGGTTATTGTTAGAAATTTTATCAATTATTAAATTTACAATATTTGAATAATTATCGTCTGATTGTTCTTGTTGATTAGGTGTATCTATAACTAATGGGGAAATGACTTCATTTTTATTCTTTTCTACTGTAGAGAATATAGCAATATAATATGCCAATATAGCTCTTGTGCTCTCTGCAGCACCACCTTCTTTAATAATTTCATTATATGAAGTTGGTGATGTTATTTGAGAAAGATTAACGGCTTCGGCATCTAATGCTTTAATATATGTACTTAAAAATGAATGAAAATCTCCATTAATATCATCAATATGATCTTGTGTATAAAGATTTTTTTGACTTTTTGAAGCAAGTCTAATATCTCTATTCAAATCTTTTATAGCGTATAATTTTTCATTTCTTGATTCAGTAACATTTTTCTTAATTGATTGACCTCCCATACTTTCTATTAAATTAGAAAATGTAAATTGCAAGTCACCGCTATCCTTTTTTATATATTTGTCACTAAGACTGTCTATTTTTTCTCTTATTTGATTTAATTCTTCTGATATCTTAAGAAGTTTTTTATCAGTAGAATAAATTTCAGTAACTATATTTTCAAGCTGAACTTCAGCTTGGTTTTTATCTGTTAATATTGAAGTTTTGTTATATATTGAATTTTCGTGATTTGTTCCACATAAAGGACATTTAATATTGTTTTCTGATATATTTTCAACAGCAAATACATAATCTTTATCAAGTTCTTCAACAAGTTTGATTCCTATTAACTTTTGATGTTCTAAATGAGATTTAGTAATTTGTAAATTTGAATATTTATCAAAACTACTTTCTTGTCTCATGGATAGTTCTTCCAAATCTTTTTCAATTTCTCTTGCCATATCATCAAAATCATCTTTTACAACTGTTGCAATGGTTTCAGGTAATAGATAATTTTCTACAATTTCAAGAGTTGAATTGATTTTTTGCACATCAGAAGTTAGAATAACTTTATTATTCTTTTTTATTACTTTTTCTACTTCTAATTCAAAATAATCAGGAGTCAGTAAACCAACATGATATTTTATAATTGTATTTTTCCAAGCCTTGTATTGACCTAAATTATTAAAATTGTCCCATGCTTTTGACCAACTTCTTTTTTGATCAATATAAAATGGCAAAAAGTAATATGCTGGAGGTGGAGTCTCTAATTCTCCTGTATTTTGATTTGGCAAGAATGCTTTGAAACTAACTAGTTCTGCAAATTTTCGGGAGAATTCTCCTGTAATTTTGGTGAATTCTGTGATAACACCTTTCTCTAAAAGAGATATTGTATTCTTGTAGCGTTTAATTTCATATTCGTTATCATCAATTGAAAATTTCACAATAGTACTACAATCATAGTTACTCCAAGTAGTATCTAATTCAGGATCACAACCTAATCCCCAAAATAATAATTTTGCAAGTGTAGATTTACCTACACTATTATTATCAGCCTTTACTAGGTTTAATCTTTTGAATAGAAATTGATTTGCGGACTTTGCTGAATTTGATATTACTAGCAGTTGTCTGAATTTTAAGTGTGACATTTTTTCCCGTGCGTAAATTATGAATTAGTAATTTGTAGTTTTCCGTATTATTCATTATCTAAGATGTATTCGCAAATTATTGCTCCTTTTAAATTTTCACTATTCGAGAATGTTGATTTATATTTAATATCTAGTTTATTTATCACATTCTCTATTAGATTTTTCATATTATTTTCATCATTCTCTATTTCATATTTGATTAATTTAACAATCTCTTCTGTCGTTTCAAGTTGTAAAACACTTTTATTACCTAACCTTAATAATCGATACCTATTGAATCCATTTTTTAATTTTTTTCGTGGTATAGATTTAAGACCTAATTCATTTGCAATGTCATTAAATTCGGAATTGATAATTTCTTCATTTTTAATATTTGTATATTGATTAATTATATTATTAATTGTTATAGATGTTAGTGCTTTTCTGTTAAGTAAATCATCCCATTTAACAAAATCATAAGTAACTACTCCTTTACAATCTATTTCATTAATTAATAACCTATAAATATCATTCGGCTTACAATAAGAATCAGGATGCATTTTTTCAATTAATGTAGAGATTGCAGCGATAACATCATTTTGATAATTTTTTTCCGAAAGATTCGAAACAATAAATTGAAGATGTTTCGGTAAAGACACTTCTTTACCTAATTCATTTTCAATAGCTACCTCAAGTTTTTTTAATTGAGAATCTGACAAATCATCTAAAGTAATCTTATCAAGTGTAATTCCTTTCGATTTTAATTCTAAAGTGAATGGATAAACAGATACTAAATTCAGATTTTTTATTTTAGAAGAATAAGATTTTTTGTTTGTATTTTCAACAAGTTTGGCTAAAACTGAAGTGCCTTTTACCCTCTTTTTTAATTTTGTCAATTCATTATGAGATATATTCTTGTTAGTAGTTTTTACTTGATTTAATTCAAAGTTTACATTCTCAGAGTTGAGAGAATCACATATGACAACATCTTCATGTAATTCAACAAAAACAGCATATTCTTTTCTTGTTTGATGCTCAGTTAAGACTTTATATAATGCCCAATGATACTGATAATTATATTTATCCTTAGTCTGAGAACCAGCTTTTTCACGTTGAGAATCGAATAAAGGATTAGTTGCTTCAGCCATTATCTAAAATTGAAATGATATTGATATGATAAATATACACTTCTTAATGATAAAACAAAAAAAATATCAGAAAAATTACACTAAAAAACACATTGTGATTTTAAAAACATAACTAACTATTTGTATATAAATTATATACAAAACTTTTTCAAATCAAATTCGTTTCATTTTTAAACATTGTTGCATTCGCCATAATTCTAACTCAAAAATTATGGCATCAATTAAATATGACTTTACGTCTTGCTACTCAGCATATGATTTCTCAAACTTAAACAACAAGGAAATTAATACTGAATTTGAAACCAACATTTTAAATGAGAACGTAGAAGATATTCTTAGATGTTTACTTATTTAATGTGGTGTAGAAGAAGCACCAAAATCGGGTACAACTTTCTTTCCAGACCAAGAGAATTGTTAACAACTTGTCGAAATAAAACAAGGAAAACCTTATCAATTACACCAAAAAGTATTTTTTTTTAATAAAACAAAGATGAGTAAGCATCCAGATATTGAACTTAATACAGCACAGATTTTTAAATCCGTCTATGACATGGGAAAAATTTTAAATTCCGAAAAAGCATGTCATGAACACCTAGAACAATTACATTGGAACGGAGAACCCATATGCCCACATTGTGGAAGCCAACGTGAAAATCATTATCGAATTTTAACAAGAGGTGAAGATAAGGGAGATACAAATGTAAAGATTGTCGATTGCCTTTTAGTGTAACTATCGGTACAATCTTTGAAAAATCAACTGTTTCCTTAGAAAGATGCTTCAGAGCTGTTTATTTATTTACCTCAAATAAAAAAGGTCTAAGTAGCTATCAATTAATGAGAGAAATTGGAGTAACTCAACAGACTGCAAGTCGATGAAACTTATGTTGGTGGAAAAAACAAGAATCGTAGTAAAGGAAAAAAGATTAATAATACGCAAGGTCGAAATCTTAAAAAAAAACTCCTGTATTTGGGATGTTGAATAATGGTTTAGTTTATACCCAAGTTGTCAAAAATACTAGAGGAAAAACACTTAAAACCATAATCAGGTCAAAAGTAAAAGAAGGTTCTATAATTGTAAGTGATGGATGGGTTGGATACCGTGGATTAGAACAACAATACAGCCATGAAGTTATCAAACATAATTTAGGAGTATTCAAAAATGGACCATTTCACACAAATGGAATTGAAGGATTCTGGAGTCTTTTAAAACGAGGTATTGTAGGAGTCTATAACTATACAAGCGATAAACATTTACATCGTTATTGTGACCAATTTGCATATCGTTACAATATCCGTACACTAAGCACAGGGGAACAATTCAACCTTACATTGATTAATGCTGACGAAAGGTTAAGTTATAAGGAGTTGATAGCTTGAAATTTCTATGCTCAAGAAATTAAAATAGTTTCTTGAGCATATAATAAATATTTTAATCTCTTTTTGGTCTATCTCCTGAACCATGACCTTTCTTGTCAATCTTATCCCATTCTTTTCTTGTGGTCTCTGAACGTTCTGAACGCTCCTGAGAAGTTGGATTACCTCCTTGACGATTTTGTTCGCCTTTGCCTGATTGATTTTTGTCTTTGTCTTTGTCACTCATATGATTATTGTTTAAATTAATAAATAAAGTTATTAGTATTATTGCTATTGTAAGACTTGAGAATGACAATATATTAAAGATTTTCGTTAATGAATTATAAATTCCTTTATGATAATCTAATTTTTTATGTGAACCTTCTTCTGCTTTACCTTTTACTTCATCAATTACAATCCGAGTGCATTTAATATCTAATTTATTTGCTTTATAACCAGTTATTTGCGATAAAAGATTTATGATCAGAGCAGATGAAAAGAATATCCACGCTATATTTATGAAAATTTTATCACCATTATGAAAATTTTCATAGATACTATTACTTAATGCTAAACCACCACTTGATAAAGATATAATCAGTATGTCAAAACGTTCTAATGAATATTTTACTCTTCCTTCAGCTGTAACAATATATTCCTTTAAAGAATTAATATACTCTTTGTCTTTTTTCTTCATGTAAATACATTAAGTTTCAAATATAAGAAAAATTAACATAAATTATAAATGGATATGCTGGTTACAATTAACCATTTATACATAATTTAAAAATCTTTCAAATTATGAAACCGCTATCGCAACAAATACAAGAAACACTTAATATTGAGTCTTCAAAAGAAGTTTTTACTGAGAAAATTGTTTATGAAGAACTAGATGCTTTAACTAGAGTAGCTCCTGAAAATATAGTAGAAAAGAAACCAATGAAGTCACTGGTTGATACTGCTGTTGGAAGAACTTAGCAGAGTTTTACATATAAAAATTATATTGTCTTTGTTTGATATTCGTAAAACCCATATCGATTTTTATAAGTACCTTTAATTTTTGGAGAATTTTTTAAAGTAATCATGACTTTATCTAAATCTTCTGAAGATAAATTACCTCGGCAGATAGTTGAATCACTTTTTATCGCTTCATGTAAATCATCTTTATTCTTTATGCTAATAAAAGAGCAATCACAGTAACAATCTTTAGTTAAATAGGTTCTATTTTCACGGTAAAAATGAATATGTAGGTTCTTTAACTCTTGTGAATAATTTATAAAGTGATTGATTTCAGAATTAAAATAAATAGTTACTACATTCTCTTCATAATAACCGACAATAACAAAAATTTTAGTTTTCGGTGGGTCAGTATCAACAACATGTGTTCTAATGACTGTACCAATAGGCATTTTAGTATATATTATGCTAGAATTTGCATATAAAGAATTGCTATCAGAATCCATAAATTTTAATAAGTCGTCTGTTCCTCGATTTTCTTTATGTAAGAAATCATTGCTTCATTAGCGCCACCAGCTAATGCAATCTTTTCTGACTTCATATAATAATCAGCTTGCCATGCTGAATCATGAGACTTATCGGATAATTCTTTAAAGCTTAAATTGCCAACTTCAGTAATTGATTCTTCAATACAAATAATTTCTGATTCAGACAACCATTCCATTTCTGGTTCGACTAAAGATGTTAAAGTGTATCTTCCATTAAATTTGAATGCATTTTTTAATTCTACAGGATAAATATTTGGTGAGTTTTTTAATCCTTTTAGTAAATCATAGATAGCCGAAGGAACGGGCCCATTATCCATTGCAATAAACTCATCATCTATTAATTTACTCCCATACTTTACTAAGTGTTTTTGTTCAGCAAAATAAAAAACCTTAGAAAGCTTGTGAAAATCCACAGTTCTATTGTTAAATCGATTTGCTATATAAGCAATCGAATTGAGAAAGATATATTGGTTATCTGTCATAATGGGTACAAATGTAAGTATTTATCTAAAATAAAACAAGTTTGTAATATTTATTTTGATATATGTATAACATTCATTGTCCCACGTTATTCTTTTTATTTATATTTTTAATATAAAAATATTCTTACTTAATTACGTTATTGCTAAATCCGAATTACCACTCTGAGGCTCAACAGCTTATCGATTTAACAAGCAAATAATATCTATGAGGTAAGCCGTCATGCTAATAAAATGGATGAACTTGCAGAAATAAAAATACGAAGAAGGATAAACGAATTAAATAAGCCCATAAATAACAGACGATTGACCAATGCAGAAAAATTGAGGGCACCATTTGATCAATTAAAAATCAAACTCTCATGTGAAGATGAAGCAGCAATTGATTTTAGAAACGATTTATTACATGGTAATATTTTAATGAATAATGAAACTTTAAGAACTAGTAAAGAGATAGACAATAAAATGCTCTATGCTAATGCAAAATTATTTACTTTAATAAGCAAACTAATTTTAAAGTATAGTGGATATAATGGTTATGTAATAAATCATGGTAAATTCTACAATAAAATTTCAAATGAAGATTATTTTGAAGATATCTAAAAAATTGAATAACAGCAATTATAATCAATAAATTGAAAATTTTTCAACAAAAACAATTGAATTAAATAGAAAAATAAATGAATTGCTTCAACAAAACAAGTAACATAACTCAGTTATCGTATTAAATATAAATAAATTTAATACTTTTGTACTATCTTAATTATGACAATCAAGATACAGAGAGTATATTGGTACTATATTTGATTAATATTAAGTAATGAAACAAAAAGTAAACATAACAACAATTTTTCCTAAACATTTATTTTGGGATATGGATCATAATAAGTTAAGTCTTGATAAAGATAAAGCTATTATTATCCCAAGAGCTATGTATGCAACAACTCCAGATACTTTTGAACAGGATATAAAAAGATTGGAACAAGTATATACACCTAGAATTATTGTGAAATACCTTAAAAACACTAAAGAAAACATTAGCAATAAAGTTTGTGTTAGTGTGGCAAAAAGATATAAAGTAGAACCTTTTCTTCGTTATTCGCTCTAAGATGAGTGCCGTTTCTCCAGCAATTGTTAAAACAATTCTTCAATTACAAAGTTTGCCATCCTTAGCTAATTTCAGTTTAGGAGGTGGAACAAATTTAGCCATACGATATAATCATAGAATTTCAGACGACATTGATATGTTTTGTTCAGATATTATTGGCAAAGAAGGCTTTAATAAAATTGAAGAAGAAGTCAAAAAACATTTTGGAAAACATGCTCGAAACTTTGATGATCCATGCGATATAAATGATCAATACACTTTTTTAAGATTTTATGTTGATGCTGAGGATGGAACAATGATAAAAGTCGATTTACTTCAGAACATGAAAAGTATATATAATATTGAAATAATTCAAGATATCGGATTATACAGTATAAAAGACATTGGATTGTTCAAATTAGTATCTCTTTCAAATAGATCGACAAAGAAAGATATTTACGATTTAGATTTTATCACTAATGATGTTAAACTAACATGCTTATTTGAAGAATTAAAACTAAAAATTAGTCAATACAATAAAGCAGAACATAAAACAATATTTGATTTAGACAAAAACAAATCAGTAATTGAAAATATAAATTTATTGATTGAATTTGACAATACCTTAGGTTCATCAAAATCTCCAACACACTCACATGACAATATTAAAATTGTCGAGGGAAACAAAACGTGGTTCCAAGCAAAAATCAGCTGGAAATCAAAAGTCAGAGAACTATTCAGATACTTAGGTAAAGATTTTCCAGATCCAAAAGGAGTCTCTATAAAAAAATAGTTCGACAATATAATTTTATTTAGATTTCAGTTAATAATTCACCATGCCTAGCTTTAGACTTAAATGCCAAATTTCAAATTTTCAAGCTGACTTTATAAGCTAAATAACATTCTATTTAATTGCGAGTTTCTTCAAATCTTGTATAAAATGGTTCGTGAATAGTTCCGTAAGGACCACCATAAGAGACAAAACAGAAATATTCTGATTTGTCTCTTTTTTTTAGTCTAATTACTTGTTTGTCAAGTAGATTAACTGCACTTGTTCGTTAATTTTTTTCATTCGAAATCCAGTTCCGTTATGTATCAAATTCTTAGGATATATTGAACCAATTAAATCCCTACAAGCTACAAATTATGTGTATTAGTAGATAGAATGCAGTCTAAAGAGATTTTCGATTCCACTATTCAATAATGTTTAAATATTATCAGTATTCAATCCTGCAAATCTTGCTTGAAGTTTCATAAGTTTTGATCCATTGTCAGATTTAATATCTCGATAGTCTAAAGCATCAATTTGATGCGTCATTAACATTTCTCTAGCCTTGCTCAATCTTTTTTCGTAGTCATCAATCTGTTTGCTTAGTTGAATTTTTTCAAGTTCTTGCTCTTTGTAAAGTTCTATATTATGTACCGTTTTATTTGAATATAAATCCTAATAAATTTTCAATAAGAACATTTAGTTTTTATTTATAATTTTTAATGCTGTCTATAAAAAATTCATATTTTGTATTATCTTAGTCACAAATACTATTTATAGTAAATCAGTGTTTTGTTTATTTAAATCAAGTTTTGGTAAGTTTTAGAATCATAATAATTAAATAGAACCATTTTACGAACTTTTAAATATTTCTAAAGTCCGCAGAAATTAAATAAAAACAAAATATTAAATAATTTTAAGTCCTTTTTTTTAACCTAGATATAAACAAAAATATGAATTTATTAGAATGGCTCATTTTTATTTTAATATTGCAAATTGTTCATGGATTATTTACTTGGAAACTTTATTTAAAAGCAGGAAGAACTGCTGTTGAATCTTTTATACCGATTTATAATTTAGTGATTTTAATGAAAATTATAAATCGTCCTCGTTGGTGGGTTTTCTTGCTTTTTATTCCAATTATTAACCTTATAATGATACCTGTAGTTTGGGTGGAAATTATTAGAAGTTTTGGAAAAAATTCCAGAAGGGATACAATACTAGTATTACTTTCATTGGGAATTTATATAGTTTTTCTAAACTATACCTCTGAAAAACTAATTTATATTGAGAATAGAGATTTACAACCAAAAACTAAAACGGGAGATACCATAAGCTCTCTTTTATTTGCTGTTATTGTTGCTACATTGGTGCATACCTACGTTATTCAACCTTTTACAATTCCATCGTCATCATTAGAAAAGACATTGTTAATTGGTGATTTTTTATTTGTAAGCAAAATTAATTTTGGCGCAAGAACTCCTATGACAACAATTGCATTGCCAATGGTTCATGATTCAATTCCTTTTTCAAATGCAAAATCTTACGTGTTTGATGATGATGTTACAAAAAAAAGAACCTCAATGTTAAATAAATTTCAATTGCCTTATTTCAGATTTCCATCAATTGAAACTATTAAGCGCAATGAAATTGTCGTATTTAATCAGCCTGCTGATACGTTACGTGACATGGATAATTTTAATCCAGATAGAAATTATTACAAACCAATTGATAAAAAAACAAATTTAGTAAAACGCTGTGTTGGAATACCTGGAGATATTTTTGAAATTAGGGATGGAAACATTTATATCAATGGAAATTTGAGCAAAATGCCTGAAAGTGCAAAACCTCAATATAATTTTTTTATTAATACTCAAGGAGCAAATATGGATCAAAGTGCCCTTGTAAACTTGTATGGAGCGACAGAAGGTTTGAAGGATGGAAATGGAAATTTTGCGCTTACAAATAACGGAGAGTATTTATTAACATTAACAGATAAAGAAGCCGCAACAATTGCAAATAATCCAGTTGTCAAAGGAGTTAAAAAGTATTTAACTCCAAAAGGAATAGATGGAGATGTATTTCCTCATATTGCTTCTTTGGGGTGGAATATTGATAATTTTGGACCTATTTATATTCCTAAAAAAGGAAAGACTATTCAATTAGATACAAAATCACTTCCTTTTTATAAAAGAATTATACAAGAATATGAAAACAACAATTTAAAAGTTATTGGAAAAGAGATTTTAATAAATGGAAAAATAAGTACTAGTTATACTTTTAAACAAGATTATTATTGGATGATGGGAGATAACCGTCAAAATTCATTAGATGCAAGATATTGGGGATATGTCCCATTTGACCACATAATTGGTAAGCCTGTTTTTATATGGTTTAGTTGGAACAAAAATGCTAATGGAATCCAAAAAGTAAGATGGAATCGTGTTTTTTCTGTAGTAAATGGTAACAATGAACCTAAATCTTATTTTATACATTTTTTAGGATTAATAGCTATTTACATTATAGGTAAAAAGTTAATCCAGAAAACAAGAAAAAATGGATAAATTCAAGTTTAGGTTGGATAAAATGATTCATAAATAGTTTTGCAAGAACAAAAAAAACTCCTTAAGCAATTAATGAGTTTTTTTTATGTCTTTTTTGTTAAGATGCTGTGTTTAGTGTAATTCCAAACGTACTACCAAGTCCTAATTCACTTTCCACGTAAATTGTTCCGTTTTGAGCTTCAATAAATTCTTTGCTAATGGCAAGTCCTAGTCCTGTTCCTGATTTATTACTTCCGGGAATTTGAAAATATTTATCAAAAATTTTATCTTTATAGCGTTCATCAATTCCTTTTCCAAAATCAGTTACACAAAAAGTGATTTGGTCATTATAAATGATTGTTTTTATGATGATATTGCTATTCTCTGATGAGTAAGTGATAGCATTCGTTAAAAAATTAATCAAAACCCAAGATGTTTTTTCCTTATCGGCTTTCACTTTTGGTAAATTGTCTTGATGTTCTACCATTAGTTTTATATTTTTTTGCTCAGCTCTTACTTTTACAGCATTTATAGCATAATCTATAATTTCATTTGGATTGCTTTTTTCAATATTGAGTTGTATGTTTCCAGTTTCTAATTGGGATAAATTAAGTAATTCTCCTGTAATTTTTAGCAATCGCTGACTATCATCTTTTATGCTCTCTACCAATTGTTTTTGGTCGTCGTTCATAACGCCAGTTTTGGTGTTTTCAAGTAATTGAAGACTTAATTTTATTGATGCAATAGGTGTTTTTAATTCGTGTGAAACCGTGGCTATGAAATTAGTTTTCGCAAAATCTAATTCTTTAAAAAGTGTAATATTTCGCAAAATAATCACATTACCTATATCGATTGGATTTTCTTCCCCCGTAGGTATAATTGTTATTGCAATTGTTTCTTTTTCAAAATAACTTTCTTTTCCATTAGCGAAAATTTTCAAGGGTTTGTTTTTTTGTGACTCTGTATTTGATTCTTTTAAAATCATAGAGCGAATTAAATCATTAGAAACAGCAATATTAGTAGCAATTTTTCCAATAATTTCTTCTGATTTCATTCCAATAATTTTTAATGCTTCGTCATTGGCAAATAAAATAAGACCTTGTTGATCCAATCCTATAATTGGGTCGTGCATGTTGTTGATAAGGGTTTCTAGTCGTTTTTTTTCAAAGAAAATTTTATACAAATTGCTGTTGTTGTATTCTTCTAGTTTTTGAGCCATCGTATTGAATGATTTAGCTAGATCGCCAAACTCATTGTGGTTGGTAAAATGAACTCTTTCAGAATAATTTTTATTGGCAATTTCCTGGATACTGCTGGTTAGTTTTTTAATTGGATTAGCGAT
>WSSedL1CaDRAFT_10000532_pt1 | contig 26525 bp, 29 predicted proteins | sample WetSurSL1Cattail_FD_9464 | JGI IMG/M metagenome (IMG submission 9464)
CGCTAAGCGGGGGGGGCCGCAGCGGCGGGGGCGGCAGCCCCCAGGAGCGTCAATACATCCTCCCCCCAGCCTTCTAAAAGAAAGTTCTCCCCCGCCGTTCCACCCGGCGCTGTAGGTATTAATACGCTTGACATCGAAGGTATGAGGTACTCATTTAAGAGCGGAGCATTCCCGTGACCGATCCATCTGAAACCCTTGCATTCGACCAGGCCCGGCTCGACAAAGTGCGTGCACTGCGGGAGAAGGGCATCGAACTCTATCCCCCCACGTTCGAGCGGAAGAACACCATCGCGGAGATCAGGACAACATTTTCAGAGATCACCCACGAGAAGAGCGCGGAGAGCGTGACCACCGCAGGCAGGATCTATATTGTCCGCAACCACGGCAAGACCATCTTTGCCGATCTCGGCGACGAGTCCGGGAAGATCCAGCTCTATATCAGGAAGGCCGACATCGGCGACGAGGCCTTCGATTTCTTCAACCAGTTCATCGAACGCGGGGACTTTGTCGGCGTTACCGGCCATGTCTTCCGGACAAAACTGGGCGAGATCACGATCTGGGTCGACACGATCACGCTCATCTCAAAGGCAATCTGCTCACTTCCCGAGAAGTTCCACGGCCTCACCGATGTCGAGAAACGCTACCGGCAGCGGTACGTCGACCTCGTTGTAAACGAAGAGGTCCGGCAGAACTTCCGCAACCGGAGCCGGATCATCTCGTCTATCCGCCGGTTCCTGAATGACCGGGAATTCCTCGAATTCGAGACCCCGATCCTCCAGCCGATCTACGGTGGGGCAAACGCCCGTCCGTTCACCACGTTCCACAACTGTCTGGGCCAGACACTCTTCCTGCGGATCGCGCCCGAACTCTACCTCAAGCGCCTTGTTGTCGGCGGCTTTGAGCGGGTCTTTGAGATCGCGAGGAACTTCCGTAACGAGGATATCGACACCCACCACAATCCCGAGTTCACGATGGTGGAGATCTACTGGGCCTACCATGATGTCTACGATATGATGGGGCTCACCGAGGACTTCCTTGAGACGCTCGTAAAAGAGGTCACCGGCACGACCACGCTCAAATTCGAGGAGACCGAGATCTCGTTTGCAAAACCGCTCAGGAAGCTCACGATGGAGGATGCAGTAAAAGAATATGCCGCAATCGACATCTTCGCACTCTCTGTCGACGAACTCCGGGCGATTGCCATCCAGAACAAATTCAAGGAATCGGACAAGCCCAAGAGCCAGCGGGAGTTCCTTGTGTACTTCTTCGAGAACATGGTCGAAGAGAAGCTGATCCAGCCCACCTTCATCTACGATTACCCGGTCGAGAACTCCCCGCTTGCAAAACGCCACCGGACAAAAGAGGGCTTTACCGAGCGCTTCGAGCTCTTCATCTACGGGATGGAGATGGCAAACGGGTTCTCGGAACTTAACGACCCGCTCGACCAGAAGGAGCGGTTCGAGGCGCAGGACCGGAAACGCCTGCTCGGCGATCTCGAAGCCCAGATGATCGATTACGATTACATCAATGCTCTAGGCTACGGCATGCCGCCGACCGGCGGTGTCGGTATCGGGATCGACCGGCTCGTGATGCTCCTCACCAACAACAATTCCATCAAAGAAGTGATCCTCTTCCCGTCCATGAAGAACATGCAGGTGGAAGCAGAAGGGGACAAAGAGAACAAGCCCGAGACCAAAAACTAAATTTCTTTTTTTACTTTTTATCGCCCTGCCCCGGTTCACCGGAACTCCCAGGCGCCCATCCCCAGGTTGCCCCAGTACCAGCTCTGGTGGAGAAGAGTTCCTTTGCTTCCCCTGCCGGCAGCCCCATGGGCCACAAGCAGCGGCATAAAGTGATCGGGATACGGCTGGGCGTGTTCTGCGAAGGGCGCGAGCGACCGGTACGCGGCGAGGCTCTTTGTGTCCCCGCCCGTCAGGGCCCGGGTGAGCCAGTCATTGAACGCGACCGCCCAGTCCCCGGTCGGAGCGCCGGGACCAAGCGCAACGGTAGGATCCCCGAGCGGGTGGACCGCCCCGCCGCTGCCGAGAATGAGGACGCCTTCCTTTCTCAACGGGGCGATTGCTTCCCCGAGAGCGAGGTGCCGCTCCGGGTCAAGATGTCCCTCTATCGAGAGCTGGACAACCGGCACGCGGGCGTCCGGGTACATCAGCATGAGGGGCACCCATGCCCCGTGGTCGAGCCCCCGGGCCGGGTCCCGGCCGCAGGGGATGCCGGCCGCTTCGATAAGATCCGCTGTCCGGGCGGCAAGCCCCTGCGATCCGGTGGCGGGATACGTTATCCGGTACAGCTCGGACGGGAACCCGGAGAAGTCATGGAGGGTCTGCGGGTGCTCCGCGAGATTGACCGCCGGCCGGGGGGTGTTCCAGTGCGCGGATATGCAGAGGACGGCTCTTGCTCCGGGGTACCGTTTCCCGAGCGTGGTGAGGAATTTATAGGCCGGCTCGCTCCGTTCGAGGGGCAGGGTCGGCGCACCATGCGAGACAAAAACCGTGGGGAGGGATGCCGGAGCCATGCAGGGAATTTGGCGGTGGCAGGATAAAGGGAGTACGGTGACGGCAACAGGGCAGGATCCGGCCCGCCATGCATTTTTTAGGGAGCTTTCCCCGATACGGGCGCATTTCAGTCGCGCAATTTCAGCAGGTATTTATCCCGTTTGGGTCAACCAAGATGAGGATTTGATCGATCCGGTCAAATATCGAGGTTAAGAATGACGTTAGTCTGGCACCACCGCTTATCCAACCAGGTTCAGGAACTGGGATACGACACGGACAAGGAAACGCTTGTGATCACCCGCAATGACGGGGTCCGGCGCTTTTACGGCCCGGTCAGTTACGGGACGTACGTCTCGATCAGCCGGTCATCGTTCCCCGGCTACATGATCCGCGATATGATCGAGGGAAAAGTCCCCGAGACCGGCAACCGGCTGCCGGTGAAGTGGGCCCCGTAAAAGGATAATACCACGATCCCTTTTTTTTAGATTTTTGTTTCCGGCGGCCCGGTAAAAGTCCCGGTGATGAAGATACCAGCCGGTAAAAAACCGTGCGGGATTATTCGCTCTTTGCTTCCGGGCTCTCTTTTGACGAAAGGTCCGGGCCGTCCCAGGGCCGGCGGACTTTTGTTTTTCCTTTTTTGAAAAATGCCAGTGTGACCTGTTCGTCGGCACTCTTCATATCCTTTGACAGGGCGATCTCATCGGCCGGCCCTGCCCGGCCGCCCATCTTCTCTGCCGGCGGGTTGGGGTCCTCGCCCTTATGCAGCGGGGGCAGTTCGACCGGCACGGCCGGCTCTTCGAGGTCTGCCATCTCGTACGGGGAGAGCGGGGACGAGTCGTCCGCGACAAAATCCTGCTCTTCGATAAAGAGCCGGTCTACCTTGTATACCCGGGGAAACGGATCGTCGTCCGCATCCGGAATCATGGTGGAATTGTGGGTGCCGGGCGGGTAAGAGGTTTGCGATGGGGGAAAAACCCTGCCAGATTGAGTAACCAGGCACGAGAACGGGAAAAGAACCGGGAGAGGGATTGTCCTTTTTTTCACGATGCCAGCCGTACCGGGTAAAACCTATTATCATTGAACGGCCCTCCCCTTCCTTAAGCAAGTAAAAAGAGTGTCCCAATGACAACCACGCAGAAAAAAACAGGCGGGGTCTGCCAGCTCCGCATCTATGAGGTTTTGCCCGACAAGAGGGAGATCTTTCATACCCGGTTTAAGGATCATGCTCTCCGCATCATGAAACGGTACGATTTCGAGATCACAGCGCTCTGGGAAAGCACATCCATTGTAAATTTTGAATTTGTCTATCTGCTGCGCTGGCCTGATGTGGCGACTATGGACCGCCAGTGGAAGGCATTTCTTGCGGACGAGGAATGGATTGAGATCAAGAGGCAGACCGTACAGAAAACCGGCGAACCGGTTGTCCGCGTGACCAGCCGGGTGCTGGATGACGTCGAGTACTCGCCCGTTGGGAAGACCGGGTAAAACGGCGGGGTTAGTGGAGGGAAGGCCGGCCCTTTTCTTTACGGGATACACTTTTGGTACTGAACAAGGTTATGTAAAATTTACCCCGCGTTGTCCACATTTATAAAAAAAGTCAGGGAAATCTGCCGCGTTTTTTTACCAGACCCACCGGGCGTTCATCAAAAATGCCGGTAAAACGATCCGCTGATCCGGTAGATCCACCGCAGACGCAGCAAAACCGTTCAACACAGCACATATATACAAAACCCAAGACATGATTTTACATATGCAACCATTACTCCGGACACCCCGTCTGTTTTTACTATCGATAACATTCCTGATACTTCTCGTTGCCGGAATTCCGGCAGTTTTGGCTTTGCCAACCGGCGGCATCCAGATCTGGACGACTCCGGGCGCGTATGTTAATGCCATAGCAACCGATGGCAGCGGAACCTATAGCGGACAGACCGATGCACAAGGATCGTACACATTTCAATCCCTGCCTGCAAACACAAATTACGAGGTAGATCTCTCTGCCGACGGTTACCAGGATTTTGTTACCTATGTGTATGTGACCCCCAATATCATTGGAGAAATCAACCAGAACCTGCAGCCGGACACGAGCGGCTGGATTACGGTAAATATTCATCCTTCTGGGGGAACGGCCTGTGTCGATGACGGGCAGCAGTGCCAGACAAGCTACCCGGTGGATACCCATGCTACCATGGTTCTCCAGTTCCGGAACCTTCAGGTTGACAAGTATCACACGGTTACGGTATACACGGACGGGTACCAGCCCGTCAGCCGGAACGTCTATGTAACTGCGGATAAGACGGGTTCTCTTGATATTACGCTCGTGCCGCTCGTACCAACTCCGGCACCTGCAGGCCAGCTCACGGTTCATTCAACCCCGGCGGGAGCGGCTGTGTACCTTGACAATACAAACATGGGAGTGTCCCCTATCGTACTTACCAATATTCCTGAGGGCAGCCATACGGTTCGGTTCCAGATGAACGGATTTCAGGAACTGGCAACCAGGGTGACCGTCGTTGCCGGAGAGAACGTGGATGTACCCGGAACGCTCAGCCCTGCGCAGCCGGCCACAACAAGAAAAGCGGGACTTTCCGGCAGTATCGCAATTATTGCGATCGGGATTTTTGGTTCTGTGTTCCTGCACAAGAGAAAAATATAACAATCTTTTTTTTTTTTGGTTTTGTGCAGTTCCTCAGATTATATGCAGAATACACGAAAATTAAAAAAAAATCGCTGAGGGGTGCGGGTTATTCCGGAAAAGGTTCGTTGAGGGGTGCGGACTTTTCTAGAAAAGTTTACGGGCGTTGCCAAACATTTTGAAAAATGTTCGCGGCGGTTAGCGAAGTTTTGAAAAAAAAGTCCGGATGTGGATAATATTCTGATTCTTCTTTTGTCGCCGCCCCCCTTCCGCCAGCCCTGCCCCCAAGGGGGCGGGGGCGTAGTGCGATGGTGCCCCTTTACCTGCAGGGGAAGAGTGCATGAGTGAAGGTAATACAGCACTATCGCAACCGGGGGATGCCCACGCGGCGGGGGCGGCAGCCCCCAAGAGCGTCTGTGGATGAGTTCGCTTCATACTATCTCGTTCCGACGTGAGAAAATACGACCACTCAAGGGTTTCTATGCCAAAATACCCCTGTAAAATCCCCGGTTTTGACCCCTCAATAAACGGGCCGCCATGCGTTTCTGCGGGCCGATCGGCACCCGGACAGGTCCGGTAGGCGGGAAATGAAAACTCACCCAGATCTTGGGGGTCGTTTTTGGGCAATATACTCGGGTATTTTGGCAATCAAAGCTATTATATCGATTTCCCGGGAATCCGCAAATCCGGGCATTTTACGGGGTTTCCCGGAGTGAGGTTTGAGGAATCCGGGGCCGATACGGGCGTATTTCTCCCAAAGGATCCGTGGATTCTTACCATGACAAAGTTTGTCGGACAGGAGGCCCACACCCTTAAATCCCCTCATTCCATAGAATAATATCAAGGATATTTAACCGATGACAACCTCCGCAATCCCGCCCCAGATCGATCTGGCATTTCTCAATCCGCTGATTGAAGAGGTCGGGATCCAGAAGGCCATTCCTGCAATATCAAAAGATGCAACTCTCATCAAAAAGATCGAAGCGATCACCCGGCTTGTCCCTACAGAACACAAACTGGTGCTCGGTGATGCCCGCGATCTCTCCAGTATCGAGGACGAATCCGTTCACCTCATTGTCACCTCACCACCGTACTGGAGCCTGAAAAAATACCATGAATCGGACGGACAGTTAGGTAATATTCAGGATTATGGAGATTTTCTTTTAGAGCTTGACAAAGTCTGGGCCGAATGTTTCCGCGTCCTTGTGAAGGGAGGGCGGCTGATTGTGGTCGTTGGCGATGTCTGCCTCTCGCGAAAAGAGGCGGGACGGCACCTGGTCATGCCGCTCCATGCCAGCATCATAGAATCCTGCCGCAGAATTGGCTTTGATAATCTCTCCCCCATCATCTGGCACAAGATCGCCAATGCCACGTTTGAGGTCAGCAACGGTGGCGGGGGAATACTCGGGAAACCGTTCGAGCCCAATGCCGTCATAAAAAACGACATTGAGTTTATCCTGATGCAGAGAAAACCCGGAGCCTACCGGAAACCGGACACCGAAAAAAGACTGTTGAGCACCATATCGCAGGAGAACCATAAGAAATGGTTCCGGCAGATCTGGACCGATATCCCCGGGGCATCGACACAGGATCACCCGGCACCGTACCCGGTAGAACTATCCACCCGGCTTATCCGGATGTTCAGCTTTGTTGGCGATACTGTGCTCGATCCTTTTGCAGGGACGGGTTCGACAATTATTTCCGCAGCAGCTACCGGGAGAAACAGCATCGGGATCGAGATCGATCCCGGATATCTTGAATTTGCGTACCAGCGGCTGCGAAAACAGGGGATCATGATTGAGACTCCGCAATCCGTAAAACGATACCAGCGGACTCTTACCGGTGATTAAGCGAGAGATGGGATGATGGATCAGAAAATTATCGAGGCGGTCCGGTCGTACAGGGCTGTCCGGGACAACCAGATCGCAAAACAGACCGACGCCGGGAAGCACGATCAGGGTAGCCGGGGTGCTGCAACGGGCGGAGCACAGATGGACGCTTTTGCCGATCTCATCTGCTCGGTAATCACCGATGCGGGAATACCGGAATCAGACATCTTCAAAAAAACTGCGGTTGAGCTGCCAGGATATTACCGGCCGGAAAAGAAATGGGATATCGTGGTTGTCCATAAAGGCGTCCTTGGTGCAGTCATCGAACTGAAATCCCAGATGGGGCCATCGTTTGGCAACAATTTCAATAACCGGACTGAAGAGGCCATTGGGAGTGCGTCCGATATCTGGGTTGCGTTCCGGGAAAAAAGATTCGGGAGCCAGATGTTCCGGCCGTGGCTGGGATACCTTTTCCTCCTTGAAGACTGCGCAGAATCAACAGCCCCCGTAGCTGTCCGGGAACCTCATTTTGCCATCGATGAAATATTCCGGGGTGCTTCGTACAAAAAGCGGTACGAGATCCTCTGCGAGCGGCTTATCCTTGAACGGCTCTATGAATCATCCTGTTTCATTACCGCCAAGTTTGATGATTCGGAAATTCATGTAGAGGAACCCCATCCGAACCTGTCGTTTGAACATTTTATCGGGTCGCTCAAAGGACATATGCAGATTCTCACAAGCCAGGTGAAATAATCATGCCACACTCCCACGCCCGCGACGTCTTCTCCCCCGAGCACGCCGCCCACCTGGACACGAAGTTCCGCCGCATCCTGTACCGGCCCGATGCACTTGCGGAACGGTACGTGCAACCCGGCAGCCATGTGCTCGACTTCGGCTGCGGCCCGGGATTTTTTACCCGGGCGTTCGCAAAAAGGGTCGGGGAGAAGGGAAGCGTGATCGCCGCCGACCTCCAGGAGGAGATGCTCGCGATCGTCCGCGAAAAGCTGACCGCTGAGGGCCTGATCTCCCGGGTAACAACGCACCGGTGCAAGCCGGACTCGCTCGATCTTTTCCCGGAAAAGGACGGGCAGGTGGATACAGCCTTTGCGATCTTTGTCGTCCACGAAGTCCCGGACAAGAAAAAACTCTTTTCTGAGATCGCTGCGCTGCTGAAGTCCGGCGGTACGTTTTTCTATTCCGAGCCGCCGTTCCTGGTCCCAAAAAAGGAATTTTCCGGGAATCTTGCAATCATGAAAACGCTCGGCCTCGAAGTTGTCGAGACCCGGTGGTATTTCCTGAACCGGGCGGCCCTGCTCAAAAAAAGGTAACGGGAGAGGGGGTCACCCCCCACGCGATAACGGGAATATTCCTGCCAAAAAAGAGATCGTACGCTTCAGCGGTTGCCCGTAAACAAACAAAAAGAAACCGGGGCCCGTGCGGCAGGCCCGGCTCTTACACGGCCCCGTCAGAAGGGAGCAGGCCGGCAACATGCACGCGAAGGGCCGGGTCCTCGTCAGCGTTTGCAGAGAAACTCTTGAGCTCCCGCAGGGCGCCGGTGCTCCGGATCGCGGCAAGCGTCTCTGCCGCACGCTTCCGGATCTCCATCTCCTCTCCCCGGTCCTGCAGGCGTTCGATCAAAACTTCCACGGCCCGGCCGCTCTTGAGTTCGCCAAGTGCTGCAATCGCCCCGCGCCGGATCGCCGGGTCGCGGTCCGCAACCAGGTCCATGAGCGGGCGGACCGCCCGGGGATCGCCGGACTTTCCCAGGCCCACAACCGCCCGCAGCCGGCCGACCGTATCCGGGGCAGAGAGCGCCGCCGAGCTCAGGTCATACACGATACCTTTTGCCGGGGCCGCCTCGTACCAGGCCCCCGGCATTTTTGCCGCACTGGAATTCATCCCAATCATCTCATATACACAATGTTTCAAACACCGATCCCTACCCTGCCAGCAACAAGAACAACAATTCCTGTCCTAACAGACGAAGAAAAGCATCCGCTTCGTGTCTGCGGATCGTACCCGCTTGGCCGTTATGTCAGATGCACAGACTGCCAGGTACATTGGTCTAGTATACCGGAATGAAAATATAAATACATTTTTGCAAAAGGAAAAAATGGACGGTTCCCTTTCGGGAAATCACTTTTTTTACCGGGGAACGGGGCGTCGCTTTCTCCGGCCTACTTATGGTACGGCTCGCCGCTGTTGATCCGGCAGGCCCGGTAGATCTGTTCGAGGAGGATCATCCGCACCATCTGGTGGGTAAAGGTCATGGGAGAAAGCGAGAGCCGGAGGCCGGCTCTCTTGAGCACCGTATCAGCGATCCCGAGGTCGCCGCCGATCACAAAAACGACCGGGGATACCCCGGCCATCTGCCACTCGTGGAGCCGGGCGGCAAGCTGCTCGCTCGAGATCTCTTTTCCCCGCACATCGAGCGCCACGACAACCGCCCCGTCCGGGATTGCGGCAAGGATCCTTTCCCCTTCGCGCCCGACTGCCTGCGCTTCTTCGCCGGCATTTGCGTGCACGCCCCGCCGCTCTTCTGCGATCTCGGTAATCGAGAGTTTCAGGTAGGGCAAAAGGCGTTTTTCGTATTCCGCGATGCCTTCGGTAAGGAACCGTTCCTTGATCTTTCCCACCGCAACGACCCGTACCTGCATGATCCTCACATGCACCCTGCCATAAAAAAGAGGTTCCGGTTCCTGAACATCATCACGGGCGCTGCGGCATATCCCTGCCACCGTCACGGCCGGACATGACAGCCTCCGCAAGCACATCGCAAACCTGGCTTTTGATTACCGCCCTGCCTTCATCGGAAGCAAGGTACTCGCGGATACACTCTTGCATCTCCCTGTGCCCGCCGGTCTCCCCGACAAACGAGATGAGCGCCTGCGTGATACAGTCCGAGACCGTTGAGAATTTTTTCTCCTCGTACACCAGGTACCGGACTTTTTCATAGATATTGGGCGGCATCTTGTACGAGACTGCCACCCGTTCCCCCCGCGACAGGGGCATTTTCTCCGCCATTTCCTTATGCTGTAGGCCGGAGCGCTATAAATATCCTGTCGGGATCCGCGGTCTGACGGCGTATAGGAGATTCAGATGCGCACAAAAAAAAGAGAGGGGAAAAATCCTGTTTACCCGAAGATCCGGTAGGACTCTTCGAGCGCTTCTACGGCCGGGAGTTTCTTCCCGGTCAAAAATTCAATGCACGCACCGCCGCCGGTGGATATGTGGGTGAACTCTTTTTCGATCCCGAGCTTCTCGATCACGGCCGCGGTATGCCCGCCGCCCACGACCGAGAACTCGACTTTGGATGCTGCACGGAGCATCTCGAAGGTCCCGGTCGCAAAGTCCGGGTCCTCGAAGACGCCTGCGGGGCCGTTGAAGACCACGGTCCCGGACTTCTTTAAGGTAGCAACGAGCGCGGAGAGGGCGTCCATACCCATGTCCATCACCGGCGCGTCCTGCGGGATCTTCTCGACCGGGTATTCCACGCGTTTATTGTTCTGCCGGACAGCAACGGTGGAGGGCATGATCACCCGGTCGCCAAACTTTTTGAGGATCTCTTTTGCCTTGGCAATCTCGCCCTGGTACTTCAGCTGCTCGATGAGCTGGGTGGAGGGTTTGCCGATATCGTAGCCTTTGGCGAGATAGAAGACATTTGCCACGACACCGATCACGATCACGGAGTCCGCGATCCCGTTCTCGAGCACGTGGGCTGCAACCTCTATAGAGTCGTCGACCTTCGTGCCGCCGAGCACCATGCAGACCGGGCGGGGCGCTCCCGAGAAGACTTTCGAGAGCGTGGAGACTTCCTTTTCCATTAAGAGGCCGGCCGCCGATTTCATGGCAAGCGGCAGGCCGACCACGGTGGGCTGGGACCGGTGGGCGGTCCCGAAGGCGTCGTTTATAAAAAAGTCCGCCATGCCCGAAAGCCTTTTTACGAGGTGGGTCTTTTTGGCCTCCTCAGGCTTCATGGTCAGGTTCTCCTCGGCCGCGAACCGGACGTTCTCCAGCATCACGATATCGCCGGGCTTCATGGACCGGACCGTGTCCTTTGCATGCCGCCCGAAGATACTGTCAACATAGGTGACCGGGGTCCCGAGAAGCTCTTCGAGTTTCTCGGCATGGGATTCGAGCGTGGTAAAATCTTTTTTTCCGGGCCGGCTCTGGTGGGTAACGATGACCACTTTTGCATCGGAGAGCGCCCGGATCGTGGGCAGGTGCTCACGGAACCGTTTGTCGTCCAAAATAAGGTGGGAGGTGGGGTCGATGGGGGAGTTGAGGTCGAGACGGAGAAGCACCGTCTTTTTGCTGCACCCCAGGCCCGAAAGGGTACCGATTGGCATAACGCCTGCACCTTCCCCGGAGCTTACGCTGAGCTCCGGGCCTTGATCTTCTTCATCCGGAAGAGCTCTTCGCGTTCCATCTCGTCAAGACGCATCTTGATGAAGTCCCGGGCTGCGGTGAGTTCGGGGATGACCTTGAACTCGAGCGCGTTTACCCGGCGCTTGGTCTTCTCGATCTCGTCGAGCAGGCGCTTCATCGTGGTCTCGATCTCGGCGCTCTCAATGATCGCCTCGACCAAGTCCTCGAATGCAGATGCAGTCTCGTCAATGACCGGCGACGTGCCGAGCACGCCGTAGCCGCGGTCCGCGAGGCTCTTTTTCACTTTCGACGATTCAATCTGCGGCACGACCACGCCCATGATGTTCTTGCTCTTGAGCGTGATCTCCGGCGTCTCTTTGACGGAGAAGGCGGCGGCTTTCACGCCGATCGCGCCTTCTACCGTGTTTGCCACCGCCATCATCTCGACAGCGTGCTGGTATTTGTTCAAGAGCTCCCCGCGGCTGTCTTTTGCCGTGGAGAGGATCTTAAAGAATTCCATGATGAGCCCGTCGCGCTTCATCTTGAGGATCTTATAGCCGCGCTGGGAGAGCTGGATCTTCTTTTTTAAGTTGATCAGCTCGGACCGTGTCGGCTTGATATCGCGCAGCGCCATACAGACTCACTTACTCCTTCTTTGCACCGGCCTTGAATTTCGGGTGGTATTTGTTGATTAAGTCGCGGTCGATACGGGTGAGCTGCTCCACCGGCAGGGTCGAGAGGAGATCCCAGCCGAGGTCAAGCGTGTCCTCGATGGTGCGGTCCTCGTCATATCCCTGGCGGACAAAGCGGTTCTCGAAGTGATCGGCAAACTCCAGGAGTCCCCGGTCACGCTCGGAGAGCGCGTCCTTACCGACGATTGCCACAAGGCCGCGGAGATCGTTTCCTTCCGCATAGCCGGCGTACATCTGGTCGGAGACCTTCTTGTGGTCTTCACGGGTGTGTCCCTTGCCGATACCGAGGTTCATTAACCGGGAGAGCGAGGGGAGCACGTTGATGGGCGGGTAGATACCCTTACGGTGCAGTTCACGGTTGACCACGATCTGGCCTTCGGTAATGTAACCGGTCAGGTCGGGGATCGGGTGGGTGATATCGTCGCCGGGCATCGTTAAGATCGGGATCTGCGTGACCGAGCCCTTCTGGCCCTTGATCATGCCGGCCCTCTCGTAGATGCAGGCGAGGTCCGTGTACATGTACCCGGGGTAACCACGGCGGCCCGGCACTTCTTCACGGGCGGCACCGATCTGGCGGAGCGCTTCGCAGTAGTTGGTCATATCGGTTAAGATGACCAGCACGTGCATACCCAGTTCGAAGGCAAGGTACTCGGCAGTGGTGAGCGCGAGACGCGGGGTGATGATACGCTCGACGGCCGGGTCGTCCGCAAGGTTGAGGAAGACGACGGCGCGTTCGAGAGCGCCCGTGCGCTCGAAGTCGGCCATGAAGTAGTTGGCCTCTTCTTTGGTGATACCCATTGCAGCGAACACGACAGCGAAGCTCTCGGTCGAGCCGGGCACCTTTGCCTGCCGGGCGATCTGCAGCGCAACATTGTTGTGCGGGAGACCTGCACCCGAGAAGATCGGGAGCTTCTGGCCACGGACAAGGGTGTTCGTGCCGTCGATCGTGGAGATACCGGTCTGGATGAAATCCGCCGGCATGCCACGGGCGTACGGGTTGATCGCAGCACCGGTGATGTCGAGGCGTTTTTCCGGAACAATCTCCGGGCCGCCGTCGATAGGCTTACCGCCGCCGGACAGGATACGGCCGAGCATTTCCCTGCCGACCGGCATCTTGATGGTCTCGCCGGTGAACCGGACACCGCTGTCCCTTCCGATACCGGTCGTGGTCTCGAAGATCTGGACAACGACGAGATCGTCGCTTGTGTCCAGCACCTGGCCGCGCTTGATCGTGCCGTCGGAAAGAACCACGTTCACGAGTTCCTGGTACGCGATGGGTTCAGTCTTTTCGACAAAGACAAGCGGACCGGCAATCTTTGTGATCGTCCTGTATTCCTTCATGCTGCCGACCTCAGTGTGTTGAACTCAGCGTCCATGTCCTTCTCGATCTTCGCGAGTTCGGGCTTGTACTCCTTGACGAACTTGATCTGGGGCAGTTCGTTCTTGGCCTTGACCGCGAGGATCTGCGCCGGGCTGACACCCGACTGCTGGGCCGCGTAGGCAAGGTCCGCGAATGTCTTGATCGCCTTCATCATGTCGTACTGCTTCTTCATGTCGCAGAACGTGTCGACTGCGTCGTAAGCGTTCTGCTGGAGGAAGATCTCACGGATCATACGGGCGACCTCGATGGTCACCTGTTCTGATTCGGGCAGTGCGTCGGAACCGACGAGCTGCACGATCTCCTGGAGTTCTGCCTCTTTCTGGAGGACTTCCATGGCCCAGGACCGGGTCTTGTTCCAGTCGGGCGCAACTTCCTTGTCGTAGTAGTCGTGGAGTGCATCCAGGTACAGCGAGTAGGAGTTGAGCCAGTTGATGGCCGGGAAGTGCCGGCGCTGGGAGAGCTTTGCGTCCAGTGCCCAGAAGACTTTCACGATACGCAGCGTGTTCTGCGTGACCGGCTCGGAGAAGTCGCCGCCAGGCGGTGAGACTGCACCGATAACCGAGACGGAACCGGAGTCGCCGTTTAAGGTCTCGACAAGCCCTGCACGCTCGTAGAACTCGGAGAGCCGGGCTGCAAGGTACGCGGGGTAGCCTTCTTCACCGGGCATCTCTTCAAGACGGGACGAAATTTCTCTCATTGCTTCTGCCCACCGGGAGGTGGAGTCGGCCATGAGGGATACATCGTAGCCCATGTCACGGAAGTACTCGGCGATCGTGATACCGGTGTACACCGATGCTTCACGGGCCGCGACCGGCATGTTCGAGGTGTTTGCGATGAGCACCGTCCGCTCCATGAGAGGCTTACCGGATTTCGGGTCCTCCAGGTGCGGGAACTCTGTCAGCACTTCGGTCATCTCGTTGCCGCGTTCTCCGCAGCCGATGTAGACCACGATCTCGGCATCCGACCACTTGGCCAGCTGCTGCTGGGTAACGGTCTTGCCGCTCCCGAACGGGCCGGGAATTGCGGCGGTGCCGCCCTTTGCAATCGGGAAGAGACCATCGAGGATACGCTGACCGGTAAGGAGCGGAATCGTCGGGTTCTTCTTCTCTTTGACCGGCCGCGGGACACGGACCGGCCAGCGCTGGAGCATCGGGAACTCTCTGCCGTCTTCGAGAACATAGACGATCTCGTCGATGGTGAAGTCGCCGCTCTTGATCGTCTTTATCACGCCCGGCTTTGCATTGGGCGGGAGCATGATCTTATGGACGATGTTCGTCTCCTGGACTTCGCCAAGGATCTTGCCCGGCTCTGCCTTGTCGCCGGCTTTTACAAGCGGCTTGAAGGTCCACTTCTTCTCGTGGGAGAGACCGGGTGCAGACACACCGCGCTCGATGAAGTTGCCCATCTTGTTGACGAGCACTTCGAGAGGACGCTGGATACCGTCGTAGATACTGGTCAGAAGACCGGGCCCGAGCTCGACTGCGAGCGAGAGGCCGGTATTCGAGACCGGTTCGCCGGGCTTAATACCCGAGGTATCTTCGTACACCTGAATGATGACGTTGTCACCCTGGATCTTGATGACTTCGCCCATCAGGGCTTCGTTACCGACCCTGACCACATCGTACATGTGGGCGTCAAGGTTGACCGCCGTTACGACTGGCCCGGCAATCCTTTTGAGGACGCCTTTTTTTGCTTCCTTTGCCTTTTTTACTTCCACAGATCAACACCCACCGATCGTTTGATTCTCTCTCTCATGGACAGGCCCCCTTCTTCGCCGCCAAGGGCAATGACGGTGGGCTTGACTGAGTTCTCAAGCGTGGTACGGAGCCGGCGGGGAAGCCGCTCCATGTCGCTGCTGTTTAACACCAGAATACCGACCTGTCCGTCCGAAAGGACGTTGGTGATGCTTTCGGCGAGTTTCTCATCGTTCTCCGCTGCGATGGTCTTTTTTATACCCGCAAGCCGGAACCCGAGGATGAACTCGCTGTTGCCGATGACTGCAATTTCCATCTTACATCACCAGGTATTTCCCGATTATATCCGCGGGGAGCTTGGACTCCTTGCCCCGGGCAAGAGCCCGGAGGTTTGAGACTTCGTACTTCTTCTTCTCGAGATACACGAGAATCGGGTAGATAGAGAACGGATTTCTCTTCGAGAGTTTTTCCATCTGTTCCATCTGGACCCGCACAAGGAGCGAAGCTATCTCGTGCACCGGCCGTTCGGTCTCGATGCTTTTTAAGAGTTCGATGACCGGCGCGGTATGGACCTTGCTCTTGAGCTGGTCGACAAACTCGCGGTACTCCTTTACCGTGTGTAACAGGGCAAAGTCGGCCGCAGAGATCGTGCCGCCGGGGATGTACATCTCTTTTGCATCTTCCCCGAGGTTGTCGGCCCGGAGCCTGAAGAGTGTCAGGATGTTTTTCACATCGATATCGAGCCGGATGTACGCAAGGAACAGCCGGCCGCCGGCACCCTCGCCGCTCGTTTCCGCAATGATCTCCGCGTAGAACTGCTTGTAGAGCTCGTTCTCCATCTTCGCAAACGACCCTGACTCTTTTGCCGCCGGGTATTCCCGGGCGAGCACCGGGTAGAGACGTTTGCCTTTGAGCGCGTCGATCACCCGGTCGGGACCGTCTTCGTTGAGGAGCCGGTCGAGCACGACCTTGTCGAGACTGCCTGCGGGAACAAGGACTTCCTTGATCTTGCCGGCCTTCATGCCCTGCATTTTGCCGCGGAGGATCGTGAGCACGTTCTGGATATCCCAGTACCTGAGGTAGGCGCGGGTGAACTGCTTGAGCGTCCCGGGCGTGATGGCAATGATCCGCTGGTACTCCTTTGCAAGGTTCCAGCTGAGCGCCACTTCCAGAAGGTCGATACCTTTGAACGTGGTGCCGAGCTCGTCGATCTCCTGCTTGTACGAGGTCTCTTCGATAATACGGGTAATCTCGGGAAGGCTCATGTTGAGCATCCGCTGGTACTCTTCGCGGGGGATGAGTTTTGCCTTTCTCACCCTCATCCTGGTACAGACGTAAATAGTGGGCGCTGAAATTCCTTTCATCCCTGCCATGTCTGTACCATCCTATCCGAAGAGGATATCAGATGCATCCTTGAGTCCGGATTCCCATACTTTGTTCATGAACGTGCGGTAGCTGTAGTCGATCTGGACTTCGTTTCCCTCGCTGTCGATGAGGATGCCCCCGTCGATATCGGCCGGTTCCCCGAGCGTAAACCCGGAAAACTCTGCCTCGGCAAGGACAGCCTTTGCTGCCGCAACATCCCGTGCATTGCAGTGGATACTGCCTTTTTTGATCTCCTTTTTGGCTTCAATCAGGAGCTTTTTGATCGCTTCACGGTGGAAGCTCTCGGGGAGCTTGGCAATCTCGGCGCGGGTGCTCTCGTACACTTCATCCAGAAGCGCTTTCTGGGTGTTTAAGATCTCACGCTTCACAAGAAGGTTGGCCGCAGAGACATCCTGTCCGACAATCCGGGATGCCTGCTTTGCCGAAGCATCCTCAGCTGATGTCTTGATCTCCGCGACTTTCCGGTCTGCTTCCGCGAGAATCCGGTCGGAGTCGGCTTTCGACTCGGCACGGATCGCATCCGCTTCCTTTTTGCCTTTTTCCCTGATCTCTTCCAGCACTGCTTCCAGTCCCATTGTTCTGCCTCGCTTAGAAGAGCAGGAGAAGCGCAATGACAAGACCGAAGATAACGATGGTTTCCGGAATGACCGTAAAGAGCAGCCCAAGACCAAAGAAGTCCTTGTTCTCTGCAATGGCGCCAACGGCTGCGGCACCGATACCCATCTCAGCAACACCGGTACCTACACCGGTGAGACCGACGGCGAGCCCTGCGCCGATTGCCTTCATTCCTACCTGCGATGCCTGAATCATTTCCATTGTCATAACTGCGTCTGCCATAATCTAGTCCTCCGTAAATTTCCTTTTCATTCCAAATGGATTGTATTTCTTGCCTCCACCCTTGTAGAACTTGGTGAAGAATTCGACATAATGCAACCGGATTGAGTGAAGACCACCGTCAAGGAGCCCGAGCGCCAGGTTAAACATGTGCCCGAGCAGGAATATCAAAACCCCGACGATGATCATGACTATTCCTACAATCGAGAGATCTTTCATGCCGGGATTGATGAACATCCCGATAGCCATGTAGTTGATCACCATTGCGATGGCGACCGACGACAGCCCTACGGCCGTCAGACGGGTGTACGAGAGCACGTGCGAGATGATCGTCGGGATCTCGATGATCTCGAGGACCGCGTCGCGTGCAATGAAGATGACCCCGAGCACGATACAGACGATCGCAAGGACGATCCCTACCGAGAGCCCGACTGCCACGATGGGCAGCTTGGTCATATCCGGCATGAGCGGGATCGGGAACATCGACCAGATGCCAAAGAGGATACCCCACATGACGAGGATCCAGCCAAGATTGGCAAGCACGGCCTTGATGCGGTGATCGCCATGGTCCTGTTTGGCGTGGTTGACCATGCCCAGCACCCTGCCGAGCGTGACATACAGGATACCGACCCAGACCGATACGATAAGGAGTTCGGCAATCGCTGCCCCGTGTCCTCCGGCTTCAGTCACGCCAATGTTTAAGTGGCGGCTGTAGATGATCGGGGCCCACGGGAGCTCGAATCCTAAAAATTCGCTGAAGAGAACCCCGAAGATGATGCTCATGATGCTCGCGTTCCTTAGAATTTTCAGGAACTGGCGGGTCTCTTCACCCTTCATGAACATCCAGAGTCCTGCACACAGGGCAAGCATCAAAAGACCGTACCCGACATCCCCGACAATGACCCCGAAGAAGATCGGGAACATGATGGCGAGGACGAGCGTCGGGTCTACTTCCGTGTACGTGGGGCGGGAGTAGACATCCATTAAGAGCTGTGCGGGTTTTGCAAACTCCGGGTTGTTGTACTCCACCGGGACGTTGTCGTGGACAGCGTCAACCGGCTGCTCGGAGACAAAGACCTTGCCGCCGGTCACCTTGTCGAGGGCTGCACTGAGCGCTGCGACATGGTCCGCCGGGACCCAGCCTTCTGCCACGAACACCTTCGAGGTGGTGGCAAACCGTAAGGGTGCCTCGGTCTTCTCGATCTCTGCACGGAACGCTTCCTCGCAGGCGACCAGGAGATCGGTGTGCGACTCCTTGATCGTGGTGAGTTTGGCGTTGATCCCGTCGATCTCTTTTTTTAAGGACGCGATCTGTTCCGTGTAATACGCGGTGCGGACCGTTGCAGTGCCGCTCTCTTCCGGGATTGCAACCGACTGGAACTGCGCTTCCTGCAGCTCGCGTTCGGCCTCGGCCCGGTCCTGTGCAGCGACCACGACAAGGACAAACTGGCGGTCCTTGCCTTTTACGGTCTCAATCTCGTGCGGGACGGATAGGGTCACGTCTTTTGGGACATAGCCTCCCAGCACGGAGAAGTGCGTATACCCGCCGAGAAGCGCGAGATCCACCGGGACCCCCGTAAACGGGGCGAGCTCTGCTATCTTCTGCTCGTACTCCTTTACTTTCGTGTCGAGTTTCGACCGGGCTGCTGCCAGGTCCTCGACCTCTTTTTCGATACCGGGAAGATCCTGTTCGATCTTCTGCCGTATTGCCGGCGTGCCTAATTTCTGTTTCGCTTCGATATCCTCGCCGCGTACAGAAAAGACGTTCTCGATTGCCCTGACCTTGACGAGCTCCTGCGATGCTTCCGTGGCCCCGTGAAGCGGTGTGCCGATCTTAAAGCCCTCGTACCCCTCGCGGCCCTGCTCCACATAGTCTTCGATATGGAACAGGCGCTCGCGGTAGAGCTCTTCGATGATCGGTTCCGCCTGGTCGCGGGATGCCACAATGAGCATCCGGCTCATCGGTTTAGGCGCCAACATGCAGCTGCTCCTTAAACCGGGATACCAGCAGCTGCACTGCTTTTGAGAGGTTCTTTTTGCCCTTCTCGTTCAATGCCGCTGAACGCCGATTGCCTTCCTGTATGATATCGGCGTGTTTTTGGGCTGCCTGGTGCCGTGCTTCTTCCAGTTTCAGCTTCTTGTACTGTTCAGCATTGCTCTGCGCCTTGGTTATCAGGTTATCGGCTTCCAGTTCGGCTTGGGAGCGTCGTTTCTTCTTCTCCTCCTGCGCCGCACTGACCATCGACTGATACTCAGCTTCGGTTTTCTTAATGTCGTCTAAGACCTCAGTTTTCATCCAACCCTCCACTCACGGCAGTACATTAGTTGGTGAAATTCACAATATATGTATTGTTATTTTCGATTTTCCAGCCCTGCCCGGCCTGAAAGGATCCCGGGTAAAAACAGCATTTTCTTAAAAATACTCAGTATTTATCGTTTTTTATGACCCCGCAGGATATCGCAGGGGAAAGGCCGTCCACCCGTATTCCCCCCGGTGTCCCAAAAAGCGTGATCCCGGCAAGTTCGTCCGATGAGCAGATCAGGTGCTGCTCCGGGTGGGTGCCCCGGATAATCGAGCAGTTCGTCCGGATCTCCGGGCCTGCGGAAACGACATACGGGATCCTTTTTGAGCCCGGGTGATCTTTTGGGAGAACGATCAGCGGCAGGTGGTGCGTCCGGACCAGTTCGAGCAGCATCAGGGCCGGTTCGGCCGGGCCGCCCCCGGGAGCGGAGACCGCCACGAGATCGCCCGGGCTCATGCCCTGGCAGTACTCCTCGTCACTGGTCTCGATGCAGAGCGAAAACGGCTCCAGCACGGAAGCTGCGAGCAGAAAAGAGTGCGTGCCCGAAAAGCGCAGGACATCGCGGGAAAAAGGGACGTTCATATTTCGTCGACATCTTCGGACTGGCAGGACGGGCACATCGGCCGCTTCCCGATGCCTTTGAACCGCTCCCCGCATTCCCTGCACCGGTAGTCCTTGGCCTTTACCCGGTCCGCCGGAAGATCGACGTCCATGGGTCCACCAATACTGCACATGGTTCCTGGTTCACCTCAGTATTCTATTCTCACCGGCCCGAGTATTTATGCCTGTTTGCCCCGGTTGGCCGGGCGCAGACCGGCCCGGCTTATATCACGAGCACGAAGTTGAAGACCACGAGGGTGATTACCAGGAGAACGCAGGAGTGCTTGATCCCCGAGGCGATCGATGCCTCGCCCATCTGCCCGGCAATAAGGCCCGAGAAGAGCGCCTGGGCGAGACATGCATGGTAGAGCAGCCGGTCGAATGCCCTGATCGGAACCGAGCCGATACCGGAGAGCGCGCCCATCGATGAAACGCCCGACGTATTGATATTGGCGAGCACCGGCAGGAACTGTGTCGAGAGTACGGCAACGACAAAGAGGAAGACAAAGAACGACAGGTACACGATCGCCGTGTAGATGAACATCTCGCCGAGCCGCTCTTTTTTTAAGGTCTCGCTCATCTTTGCATCGCTTGCGGCGATCGCGAGCACCTCGCCGATCTCCGCGCTCATCTCGCTTGCTTTGGTGATCAGCGTCACCGTCCGGGCAATCGCCGGCGTGCTCACCCGTTCCTCAAAGCGCATGAGGGCATCGTTGAAGTTCACGCCCCAGTCCATGTCGCGCTTGATCCGCCGGATCTCGTAACTCAGAAGGCCCAGGTTCGTGTTCACCATGATCCCGATAGCCTGAACGATCGTCAGCCCGACCCGGTTGATGCCGGCCATCCGCTCCAGGAAATCCGGGATCATCGTCTGGATCCCGTTGACCTTCTGGGCCCAGATCTCGTAGAAGATAGCATAGGGGATAAGGACGATCAAAAGCGCGATTATCACGTGGTCGTCGACGACTGCGATGAAAAGTTCCGGGTCGGTATATACCGGCATGCTGTGGAGAACGAGCACCAGGTACAGGATCGCAGCCGGGACGGTGATGTAGAGCGTCTGGTTGACATCGGAGACAAAGCTCTCGAACGGGTGCCGGATATAATGCGCGAGCGTCCGGATCTTGTCGTATTTCCGGAGCTGATCGAAGAGTGGTTCTTCCCCGGTCTTTTTGACAATCGGCACATCGGCAAAGGTGTTGAGGATCTTTACCCGGGTATAGCGCTCGGTCTTCTCCGATTTGGTCGATATGAGATCGATGAGGAGGATAAAGACGAGCGACCCGATGGGGATGATCGCATAGATCACGACAGAGAGCTGGATCACCGCAGCCCCGCCCATCATCCCCATGACCACCATGATGATGATCAAAAAGAGCGGCCCGGCCACAAAGAGGGTCACATAGGACTCGGCGACCATCGAGAGGATCGTCAGGAACTGTTTCTGCTCGAACCGCGCCTGTTCCTGGTACAGCCGGACCCGGTTTCCCAAGAACTCCGTCATATTGCCGCCGCTCTCGATGACCGAGATGAGATCTTCGATGAAATCCTTGAGTTTCTCTGAAGGCGTGGTCTCGCCAAGGTGCCGGATCGCAGAGATGACATCGGATCCGAAATAGTCCACATCGCGGACAACCTGCCGGAATTCGAGCGCCACCTCGCCGTAAATCCGGGCATGTTCCGAGATGGCGGTAAAGATCGTGGTGAGCTGGGACCCGCCTTTGCGCATCGCGTACATGTAGGCGACCGCATTGTGGAGGGTCAGGTTGATCCGGACGACTCGGTTCTTCTTTTCCACGGCAGGCCAGCGCATGAGGAGGGCCCAGATGATGTACGCCCCGACGAAAAATGCAACCGCGGCACCGGCGATCTCGATGGCAAGGATCCCGTACAAAAACGAGAAGTTATCCGGGATGCGGAGACCAAGGACATTGTAGATCCCCTTCCCGGAGGCTACCTGGATCGCAAAGAACCGGCCCAGAAGGTAACCGAGGATCCCAAAAAATACGCCCGAGAGAACAGCGATCCGTAACGATTTCCAGAGGTACTGCTCGAGCGTGACGCCGAACCGGGCGGAGACGAGGTCCGCGTGGAGGCTGCGGTAGCTGAGCGGGTCGCGCATCAGCCATCCCATGATCGAGTGCCGGAAATTCATCACAATACCTGTCGCAAGTCAGCAATGTGGGCGAGCACGTCTGCCCGGTTGATATGGTAGTTGTGGAAGAGGGAGGCAACCGAGATGTAGTCCCGGATCCCCTGGGAACGCATCTCTTCGAGCAGGTTCTTCCTGACCGCGATCTCCGTTTCGAGCTGGTCCCGGGTCCAGCCACGCCGTTCTGCGATAGAAGAGTAGATCCGCGACCGCCCGCTGTACGCGGTCTTGTCGTGGACCGGGTCGTAGACAAAGACGTTGTTGACCTGGAGGTTGCCGGTCGACGGATCGATGCCGATCACTTCGACGATCTCCTGGGCCCGGCGCACCCGCTCCGTTCCCCGGTAGATGAGCGCCTGGACGCTGATGACGTTTAAGGCCTGTACCATGTTGCGCGGCACGTTCAGGGGTTCGCTCTCCAGCCGGTGGATGGCGGCATCGACGCTTCCCGCATGCATGGTGGAAAACGTGGTGTGACCGGTATTCATCGCCTGGAAAAGCGTCTGGGCTTCGTCGCCCCGCACTTCCCCGACAAGGATATACTCCGGCCGCTGCCGCATGGCTGCCTTGAGGAGATCGAACATGTTGATCGAGGTGCTGCCCTCGGAAAGGGCATCCCGGGTCACGCTCGCGATCCAGTTGTCGTGGTAGAGCGTGATCTCCCGGGTATCCTCGATGGAGACGACCTTTGCACTGGGGGGGATAAAGAGCGAGACCGCATTTAAGGACGTGGTCTTCCCCGAGGCCGTCCCGCCGATAAACAGCATGCTCATGTTGTTTTCTATCGCAAGCCAGAAGTACACGAGTTCGTCGCTTGTAAACGTCCCGATCTCCATGAGCTCGATGGGTGAGAACGGGTCTTCACGGAACTTACGGATCGTAAACGAGGTGCCCCGGGTCGTCACTTCCGTCCCGAGCGTCAGCTGGAGACGGGAGCCGTCGGGCAGCGTTGCATCGAGCATGGGCGACCCGGTCGAGATGTGCTTGCCGGACCGCTGGGCAAGCGTAATTGCAAGCGAGGTAAGGACTTCGGATTCAAAGGCGATGTTGGTCCGGATGTTCCGGTAGGTCCGGTGGTACAGGAAGATCGGGATCCTGCTCCCGTCGCAGGAGATATCTTCGAGCCGGGGATCCTTCATGAGGGGGTCGATACGGGACCAGCCGATGAAGTTCCGGATCAGGTAGTATTCGATCTTAAAGAGCGAGATCCGGTCAAGCCGGAGACCGTAGTCCTCCAGAAGCGCAAATGCCTTGGTAAGGAGGATCTCCCGCCGGTCTTTTGTGATCTCATCGCCGGTCAGGATCAGGACATCGAGGAGATCTTCGTGGATGCGCTCCAGGATTTCGTACTCGAACTCGGAGAGCGGGGGCTCGAAGAGGAGATACTCGGTCTGGTTGGTTTTTTTATTGAGCGCGATGTAAACGAGCGTCCGCCCCTCTTCGATCCAGTACTGGTCGAGAAGTTCGTACCCCTCAGGAAGGCTCGCAGAGACGAGCGTCCCGTCGCGGGCAAAATCGTACTCTTCGATCGCGGTCTTCTCGCCCGCCCTCAGGAACCGGAAATAGTACCGGTAGCTGGCCTCGCGGTGCTTCTGCTGCGGGGCGGGGTCGTTTCCCGGGGCCGCTGCAGGTCCGGGAAGGGGATCGGTCAGGATATCCAGATCGTCCGGGCCGAGCCCGGTATCGGCAGGCAGGGATTCCGCTTGTTTTTTCTTTGAAAAAAGATCAGAGAGCCGCATTACGTTTCACCTGCCGGGATTCCTGTTCCATTCAGGTTATAGTTCGGGAGACTCGTATAAATACTATTTTTCTCTTTTTTTAAAAACCGGGCGGGAGAACGTGCCAATAACCCTCCGGCCGGTTCCCGCCACAGGTATATGTAGCAAGAGGATGCATAATTTTCTTTGACAGCCGGCGGTAAAGACCGCGGAGCCAGGTACATGCAGGAGATACAGACGCAACGGATGCCGACCGGGATCGCATCGCTCGATCCCATCCTTGACGGGGGAATCCCGCCGGGGACCATGACCCTCCTTTTGGGGGAGATTGGGGCCGGCCACTATGAATTCGTGTACAGTTCCACGGTGAACTCGCTCTCGTGCATGATTAAACCCGGCGAGACCGAAAAGGTCTGCCCGGCCGGCATCGTGTACGTCACGTTCACCCGGCTCGAAGCCGATGTCCGGCATGAGATCGTGCAGTCATTCTTTGGAGATGGCGTGACCGAAGGGATCCCCGGGATCCGGTTCGAGGATCTCTCCGACCAGTATTTCGACCGGAGCATCGTGCCCGACACCTGGTACAGCAAGAGCGACACGCTCGCCCGGCTCCAGAAACGCTCCGAACATGCGAACATCTTCCTCCGGCTCATCCAGATATTCGATGCCGTAGCGCCGGGGAGCATGGTAATCCTCGATTCGATCACCGAGCTTGCTACCCAGAGCACCCTGCCGAATTTCTGGAACGATCTTGCCGGTTTCCTCCGGGGCGTCCAGCGGTTCGCAAAGACAAAAAACCTGACCGTGTACCTGCTCTTGAGCAAAGGCATCATCGAACCCGCCCGGGAGACCGAGCTCGAAGATATCGCCGACGCGGTCTTCCTGTTCCGGTGGGAGGAGAGCACCGGGTCCCGCCGGCAGCGGATCATGTACTTCGAGAAGTTCCGGGGCGTCATGCCGCACCTGGAAGAGCACGACCTGGTGAAATTCGCCGTCAAGATCTCGACCACCGGGGGATTTGAAGTGAGCAATATCAGGATGGTCATATGAGCATTCTTCCGGGAAAACGGGTGAAAGTCGGTATTGTCGGGCTCGACGACATGCTGGGCGGCGGGCTGATCCCCGGGAGCATCTGCGCCGTTATCGGGATGTACGGGACCGGGAAGACAACGTTCTCCCTCGAATTTGTCTGGGACGGGATCAAAAGGGGCGAGAAGGTGATCTACATCAGCCTCGAAGAGCGGGAAGACCGGCTCATCACCTACATGAAGCAGAAGGGCTGGGATGTGGACCCGTTCCTCCAGAAGGAGCTCTTTATCATCAAGCTCGACCCGACGGACTTCAACCTGGCGAATAACCGGATCAAAAACGAACTCCCGAACCTGATCTCCGAGTTAAAAGCGACCCGGGTGATCATCGACCCGATCTCGCTTTTCGAGGACCTGTTCACGTCCGATGCCGAGCGCCGGCGCGAGATGTTCCGGTTCATCGAGGGGCTGCGGGACAAGGAATGTACCGTGATGATGACCTCCGAGACCGACCGGGGCAACCCGTTTTCGAGCCGGCACGGCCTCATCGAGTACCTGGCCGATACGGTGATCCTGCTCCGGTACGTGCGGTCGAGCGATCTCACCGACGTACACCTTGCGCTCGAAGTGGCAAAGATGCGGATGTCTGCCCATTCCCGTGAGATCAAGCCGTACGAACTCGAACAAACGCAGGTCACGGTGTATTCGGAAGCGAATGTGTTTTAGGCCGGGGAATTTTTCCGGCTGCCGGATTATTTTTTTCTCAAGGATCCCGGTGGACCGGCAGCAGGCTGTTTGTTTTTTGGCTGCGGCAGGCTGTTTGATCCTGTACGTTTGGGGCATCCCCGGGTCAGCGACTCCTTCTGCCGTATTCTGTTCACATATGTTACCTGTTCCGGAGAATGCAGGTTTCCGCAGATCCTTTCTCCGACGGAGAGCCGGAACAGGGTGATCCCGTAAAACCGGTTTCCAGTGGAAATTGTGTCCACGCCCATAGAAATTCCTGATTTAATCGCGTATTTCTAAAAATGCCACGATTTTAAGGCATTTTAAACCTGCAATTTAGCGGGCTTCCTGCGGCAGGGTTTTTGGGATCGATGGAATGGTCATATGAGCCTGAGATCTGCCAACCGGTGCAATCCGTGAGCGCTTCTTGGATTTACGACGGGGAAATTGGTCTGAGCGATGGAATATCGACGGTGACTCTCTATAAGAAGACGCTCCTGGGGGCTGTCGCCCCCGCCGCGTGGGCATCCCCCCCATTGCAATAGCTCTGTATTACCTGTGCCGGGAGCGGTTCTGAATGCAGGTAAGTCAGAGTGCATCGCATGTGCGCCCCGTCCCCCTCGGGGGACTGGTGGCGCAAGAGGGGGGTAGCACGCAGGAAGACCG
>WSSedL1CaDRAFT_10000533_pt1 | contig 26511 bp, 28 predicted proteins | sample WetSurSL1Cattail_FD_9464 | JGI IMG/M metagenome (IMG submission 9464)
TTTCGTCGAGCATTTTTTTGTAGTCTNTATAGAAAGCCATACCCGAGTACTTTTTAAGCGCATTAAGCATAAACGAAGAAGTATCGCATACAGCCACAAGATTTGCATCCTTATGCGCGTTTATTATGGCGCAATGAGACAAGCCCATTTTGCCAAGTCCAATTATTGCTGAGTTAATCATATTTTCACATAATAATTTTTATTGAATTTGGATTTTGTTATTTGATTTTTAGTTGGTTAGAATTGGAAGTCAATATTATTGAGAAAGACTTTATCTGTGTTGGGAAAAAGTAAATTTGAAAAACTCAGGATAATATTGGAGCTGCCTTTTACCATAATTTGTAGGATCTTGAAATAGTCTAAAAAAACCTTCTAACCCTAATTTCCGAAAAAACTTCCCAGCTCTCTTAACCTTACCACTATATACATCAATAGCTCCGCCAATACCAAAAAGCACTGTAGCATTAAGATAATTTTTATACTTATTTGCAAGGATTTCTTTCTGTGGAGTCGGCAGTCCTATGAACAAAAAATTAGGTCTTAATTCCTTTATCTGATTGAATATTTCAATTTCTTCTTCATTTGAAAAATATCCATTTCGGAAATAAATATCAGAAATATCAGGGAATTTCCTTTTGATATTCTCAGCAGCCAGCTTTACAATTTCTTCTCTAGCTCCCAAGAGAAATATCTTTAATTTATTTTCGTTACAAACTTGTAATAATAGTTCCATCACATCTGGAGATGGGTTCCTTTCTATCGGCTTTCTACCAAACAATTTAAGCATCAAATAGACCAAAGTATTATCTATTAAAACTGTTTCGGCTTCATCTATAGCAGAGAATAACTCTGGATAATTTTTTGCTTTGACTATTGTTTCTGGATTAACACCAATTATTTGGTGCGGATATTCTAACATTTCATAATTGGAATATTTTTTTTTGATTGCTTCTTGAGTTAATATATCAAACCTTATACCCCACATTTGTTGTGACTTCATAGATTTTTATTCACCAATATTATTTATTTTTAACTATTCGATTCATATGCTTATTTTTACTCAGACCATACCACACGTTTTACATAATCAGCATAGGAAAGGATTATCCTAATAACCTTATCAGACACATTCGGCATTGAATAGTCGTTGACTAATCTAAAATCTCTTGCCTCGCGGTTTTGTTTTTTTATTAGCTCTAAACCCTGTAATACTCTTTCTACATTTAACCCAGTCATTATTACGGGACATTCTTCCATTGCTTCTGGGCGTTCATGAGCTTCTCGAATGTTGAGAGCTGGGAAATTCAGAATAGAAGATTCTTCTGATATTGTGCCGCTATCCGATAGCACTGCTAATGAATTTAATTGCAATGCTAAATAATCGCTTAGTCCAAATGGTTTCAGCATTTTAACTAAAGGATTAATTACAACTCCTTTTTCTTCAATCATTTTTTTTGTTCTGGGATGAGTGCTTAAAATGATTGGCAATTTGTACGTCTCAGAAATTGTATTCAAAATGCTTATTAAATTGTTGAAATTCTTTTCGGAATTAATATTCTCTTCTCTATGAGCAGATACCACAAAATATTTTTTATCCGATAAACCAAGTTGCGATATTATATCTGACTTTTTTACTTTAGGTAAATAATGATTCAATACTTCATACATCGGACTGCCTGTTTTTATTATTCTATCGGCAGGCAAGCCTTCTCGTAGCAAATATTCTCTGGCAATATCGCTATAAGTCAAATTTATATCGCTAATATGATCTACAATTTTACGGTTTGTCTCTTCGGGCACGCGCTGGTCAAAACATCTGTTGCCAGCCTCCATATGAAATATTGGAATATGTCTTTTCTTAGCAGGAATTGCACAAAGACAGCTGTTTGTATCGCCCAAAACTAAAAATGCGTCAGGCTTTTCCTTTTCGAGAATAGGATCAATGCTAATTATAATTTTCCCTATTGTTTCAGTCGCAGTTGCTCCGGCAGCATTTAAGAAATGATCAGGCTTTCTTAATTCAAGATCTTCAAAAAATATCTGGTTAAGTTCATAATCATAATTCTGACCAGTATGAACTAAAATATGTTCAATCGATTCCGATTTATCTAATTTATCCAAGACTCGCGAAAGGCGAATAATTTCGGGTCTGGTGCCAACAACAGTGAGGACTTTTAGTTTTTTCATTTAATTCCGTTTTTATACTGCTTCAAAATAAGTGTCCTGATTATTTGGATCAAATATCTCGTTTATCCAAAAGATTGTAATCAGTTCTTCATCTCCAACATTTGTAATATTATGAGTATACCATACCGGCATATCTACATAAGAAGGCTCGTCTCCATTTAACTGATATTCCAAAACTTCATCAGTTCCAATCCTTCTTAGTTTAATAACCGCTTTGCCTTTAATTACAATAAAGCGTTCAATTTTCCTTGTATGGAAATGATTTCCTCTTGTTATGCCCGGCACAGTTGTCGAATATGATACCTGCCCGCCGACGCCCAACTTTGCAACTTCTATAAATGCCCCGCGAGCGTCGCTATTTTTTATAAGCTTTACAGGAAACTGCTCTTTTATATTACAATAATTCCGAAAGGTATTAAAAAGGTTAACGCTAAAGCGATCAGGTAAGTTGGGAATTATCCCTTTTTCTAAATACAGCTGTTTGTATAGTTTAAGCGTTTCTAATATTTCTGAAACTTTTCGCTCGCCAGTATATTTTATTTTATATTCATTTTCTGTAATTTCGTTTCTGATTATTTTACAAATCTCAGATGTTAACTCGTTTACATAGATCAATTGCAAATTTGCGTCAGTTTCAATTTTCGGTTCGTCGCCATTTACAAGCAGATGACAAAATGTAGCGACTACAGAATTATAGAAAGGATTGCCAAATGGGCCAAATACATTGGGAATAACCATCCCGGTAAATTTAGCGTTATTTTTCTTGGCCCAGCTAATTAATAGTTCTCTTCCATGCCTTTTGGACTTTCCGTATGGATTATCTCTTTCTTCCTGAGAAGATGACGAGAATAACACATGGGGAGCGTTCCCAGTTTCTTCCATAGCCTTGATTAATTTTTCAACAAGCTCAATATTTGTTTTGTATAATACTTCAGGATCGTTATGCCTGTTCATTGCGGCCAAATGAACAATGACGTCGCATTGCTTAACCCAATCTTTGAATACATTATAATCGCTAAAAAACTCGTCCTTAAATGGGACGAGTTCAAATTCTTCTTTATATAGGCCAAGAAAATTGAATAAGTGTGTCCCTACAAAACCAATTTGACCTGTTATTCCTATTCTTTTTTTCATAATTAATCCCAGTTAAACCACAAATTTTTATCAAATCGAGTATTATCTTTTAACGATTCTTCCAACTCTAAACTTGAAAACACAATAACAGTAGAATTATTCTCAAGAGCTTTAAATCCATTTGCATAACCTGCGGGTATAAACAACGCCTTTGGTTCTTGCGCCGATATAATACAGTTTTCGCTTTTCAATAAAGGAGACGGATTAGTCCAATCGTCAATTTTTACCCAGGCAAACTCAAAAACTCCCTGAACCACAAAGAAGTATTTCTGCTCAATTTTATGTCCCTGCCAGGCTCTTACAGTCACACAATCGTTGTGCGCAATTGTATAAAATCGTTTAATTTTGTCAAATTTTAAATCGTTTGCGAATTTCAGCACCCCTCTTTCATCTGCAAAGAGTCCCCCTTTAATTATAAAAGGCTCACTCATGATTTACTGCGAGTTTTTCAAGATCATTGCGAATAAAGTCCAGCTTTAATAGAAGCTCTTTCGTTTCTTCTAGATTCAACCGCTTAGTATTGTGCGAAGTATAGTCCTCAATGGTAGAAATGTCCGCTTCGCCTTTTGAAAAATAGAGATCATAATTCAAATCACGGTTATCAGCTGGAATCCGATAATAGTCGCCCATATCAATAGCCTTGACCATCTCCTCTTTATTTACAAGAGATTCGTACAGTTTTTCGCCATGACGGGTTCCAATTACTTTAATTGGGGTTTCAACCTGGTATAACTCTTTTAATGCAAGAGCCAGAGTCTCAATAGTCGCGGCAGGAGCTTTCTGAACGAATATATCTCCCGGTTTGCCATGCTCGAAAGCATAAAGAACGAGCTCAACTGCATTTTCAAGAGTCATCATAAAGCGGGTCATATTTGGATCTGTTATAGTTAGCGGAGAACCGGATTTTATCTGATCGACAAATAACGGAATAACCGAGCCGCGCGACGCCATAACATTGCCGTACCGCGTGCCACAGAATACTGTGCCGCTGCCGTTAAGGCTTCTTGACTTAGCGACCATCACTTTTTCGCTAAGAGCTTTTGACATTCCCATAGCATTAATTGGATAAACGGCTTTATCTGTGCTTAGTACAATAACATTTTTGACTCCATTTTGAAGTGCCGAGTCAAGTACATTTTCGCAGCCAAGGACGTTTGTTTTTACCGCTTCTACAGGGAAAAACTCACATGAAGGCACTTGTTTTAACGCAGCAGCCTGAAAAACATAGTCCACTCCATGCATTGCGCTATCAACGCTTCGCTTATCGCGGGTATCGCCGATATAATATTTGATTTTAGGATTTTTATAAAGTTGCCGCATATCGTCCTGTTTTTTTTCGTCACGACTTAATATGCGTATTTCTTTAATTTCAGAATCCAGGAAACGCCGTAAAACAGCATTTCCAAACGAACCGGTCCCGCCGGTAATTAAAAGGGTTTTGTTATCTAAATTTTGAATCATTTATTAATCCTTTTATTTTCTCTCAATATATAGTTATTTTGAGCATACTTGCTGGTAAATGGAATTTAATTTTTTTATATAATCTTTCGGATTAAAATTGTCAAATAAATATTTTTTTGTTCTAATAGAAATTTCTCTCATTAGAATTCTATCATTGTGAAGTTGTTCAATCGCAGTAGCAATCGAAATACAATCGTTTTTTTCGACAATAATACCATTGTGATAACTTTTAATATGTGATCCCATGGACCCATCTTCAGTTACAATTGGGACTAGTCCAAAACTCATCGTCTCCAATAAAGCAATGGGTAACCCTTCTCCAAATATTGAAGGGAGTAAAAAAATATCGCATTCTTTAATTAAATTGATTTTTGCATCGCCTGATACTATCCCACGATATTCGAAATTATCATTAAGCAATTTTCTAAATTTAGGGATGTACTCATCCTTCAAATTACCTTGCCCCGCTATTATAAATCGTAGTTTAATTCCTTTCAAATTTAAGATTTCCATTGCGTCGTAAATAGATACAAGTCCCTTGCTTTCTGTAATTCGTCCAAGAAAAAGGATAGTCAACCTGTCATTTTTATTTACAGTATTTTTAAATCCCAATGCATCGGTTAAGTTAATACAATTAGGAACGGATACAACATTTTTTAACATATATTTTTTTTTAACAACTTGTTTTTCGAATTCGCTTAAAACAATTATGGTACTAGCGAATGAAAATACTATGTTCAATATTAAGCTTATCCAAAATGGATCCTTTCCTTTCATTAAATACTCACCGCCATGCAGATGAATTATTAACTTTATTCTAAATAACCTAGCAAACAACATAAAAAAAGGATCTCGCATTATTGATGGTCTACATAATGCAAAATTATAATGAATTATTGCATCCCTATTGTGTGATATAAGGGTTAGCCAATTTATCAGAGACTTTATTAACCTTAATAGCCTGAAGAAGTCCCTTTTTTCTTTATCTTTTTTCCCTATTTCAAAATGTGAATATTGGAAATCTTGGTTGTTTTCTAAAATAAAACTAGTTACTGAAGAAATACCTCCAACATTTACATTAGTGTCTAATGATGGAGAAGTTATAATTACTTTCATATTATTATTCGATTTTAATAAAACTCTAATATCATGTTGTCAGAAAATATTTATTAGTCAATAATACTCAAGAAATACTTTTCGCAGATATAAGCCCACGAATTTTCTTTTACACCATCTTGTATTTCTTTTGTTTTATATTTACCAATACTATTCAGTAAGACTTGCAATCCATTTTTAAAGCCGACTATTGTATCATCAATTAAAACACCGTTTTTTTTATTTATTATTTTTTTATTCTCATGTGTTGCGGTTGCAATGACTGGTAATCCAGATAATAAATACTCAAAGGTTTTTGTTGGGGGTTGATGATCGAAGTAACTTGTTATTGGAATAAAAGATATCCCTATATCGCATTGGTTATAGTATTCAGTTAGTTCATCTCCATATTTTTCACCAACCAGTTTCACTTTATCATCTAAATGCTCGGCATTTATAATTTGTTGCAGTTCCCTACGTTCATTATTCCAACCGCTACCAATAAGAGTGTATGAAATATTTATATCATTTTGAACAGATTTACAATATTCGTGAAAGCCATATATCGTTTTTTCAAGATCCCTATTAGCGAATGTACCAACATATAATAAGTTAAAACTATTCTTCTTTAATGAAATTTGTTTAATTATATCAGCACCAAGTGGTAGCAGGGAATAATTTCTAAGTTTTAATATTTTGGCTACACCTTCTGAAATAGCTGTTTTTTTCAAGAAAAATCCAGCTTCAATTTTGCTGATTGTATTCCAAAAAAAATTCACAATCTTAAATTTGGAAACCGAGGCTGTTCTAAAATCCAAGATAATACTATGTCTAACTTTTTTCCTTAAAGCCAATAATGAGCATAAATAAAAATAAATCATAAATATTCTATCATAGTTAAGGCTAAATGAATTAAAGCACGCCTTAATGAATCTAATGTTCCTTTTAATTAGGTTTCCATCTCTTGAAACATAATTAATTTTTACATTAGGAATTTCCATTCTCTTTTTGTTATAATCCCAACATAACACTGTAATATCAAGTTTTTTATTTAAGTGTTCGCAATACTTGTAAACATCTGTTAAATAACCAAATTGTGTTTGCGAAATGATCAAAATTTTTCTCATATTTTTGATACTTCAATTTCATTGTGGTATTTGAAAAATATTATTACATAACTTAAGAATACTAAAAAAAACGGGTCGTTAAGCGGATTTGAATAAATAAATAGTAGCATATAGAAAGCGAATAAAAATAAATTAATTTGTATTTTGCTGGCTGGATAAGTACGCTTAACTTTGATTAAATAGTTAATTGGGTAAAAGACCAATAATAATAGTAATGCTGCACCGCCTTGAAAGAACGCAGCAAATGCCATAACAACAGAACCTCCAATCAATTGCGAAAATACAGCGGCATGAGCATTGACACCAAGTATATTTTGACCTTTAAATAGACCATAACCTTGCCCAAATATAAGATTTGACAAAGTAGCATTTGGCATATCGAAATATACTGCAAAACGCCCTAATCTTGATATATCAGCAGAATTGTAATTCGCAGAAAACAAATAATCTGCTAAAAATTCCCATGAAAACAACTGTGATAATGACTTGTCTGAATAATAACTAGTACTTGTCGAAAAATATAGAATATATAATAAATAACATCCAAGGAGTAAAAAGGGAAGGACAATAAAACTCATGCCTGCTTTTTCTCTTCGAATAATAGAAAAACCTAAAAGCGGAAGCAATAAAAAACTAATTTTTGTTTCATTTATCATTGATGGTAAAATTAACATAATTGCTACCACAAGTGTCTTAATAATTCCACTTCCGTTATTTCTCATATTATGAAAAAAGTAATACGCTGCCAAATAACATAATAACGATAGATGCCCACTATCGCTTAAGGTTCCTGTAACCTTATCCCCGCCTCCATATGTTATTAATTGAGAAATTGATATTGGAATCTGAATGAAAAAGAAAAGAAGAGAAAATATGTTCATACTTTTAACAAAGCTTTTATTCCATTCTCCAAATAATTTGCTATTAATAAATACAAAAACAAATAAGTAGAAAAGTATATCACGAACCCCATTTAAATGAGTTAAGTAATCCACATAATAAAAATTACTTATAAAAGTTATAAATGAAATCACGATAAAAACGAAAATGGAATACTTCTGGAAATTCTTAGCACGCTTAAAATTTACGACCCCTAATATTATTACAATACTATCACTTAAAAGTTTTAAATACCTTAAAAAAACTTCTGTTTGTGGATATATACTTATTATATAATTACTACTAGCCGCAGTTATACAAACAAAGATAAACAAGTATAATTCTATTTTGTATTTACTCATAAGATCCCCATAAATAATAATTGGGGGAAAGTATAAGACACAAAACTAAATGCTCAAATAGCGACATTCGTACATTTTAATTTTGAAAAAAAAGTAACGAATAAGATAAATATTATTACCAAAAATTTATAGATCTGTTTCATCTTTTACACCTGCCGCAATTAAAAAATCGCTGAAGTTTTTGAATTTTGATTTGTGATTTTTTATCCAATAGGGGAAAGCAATATTTAATTGTTTTTTTATCGGAATTATAGGGTGATTATTAATTTCGTTTCCATCTACAAATAAAGGGAATTCCTCCCAAAAACCTGATGCCATGGGTCTTCTGCTATATCTTTCTTCAATAGAGCGTGCATAAGCAAAAGCTTCTCCTAAGCAATTCTTTCCCCTTTTAATAAAATAATCGTCCAAAGAACAAATAATTCTATCTGGAGTTCCTGCAGCAACTGAATTTTCTGGAATATCATGAATTACCAAAGAATTAACCCGAACGATGCAATTATTCCCAATAGTTATACCTTTTAACAATGTACAATTTTTTCCGAAATAAATATTATCACCGATTTTCACTTTCCCTGAAGCATTAACGAAATCTTTATATTTCCTAAGAAATACACTTGTTCCATAGTCATGAGTTAGTATAGTGAAATTTGCATTCATATCCACATAATTGCCAATTTCGACTAAAGACGGGCGAGTGGTATAAATTGCCGTAGAACTTGCTTCTCTAAATATGCAATTTCCCCCTATTTTCACACCTGACTTACGTAAATACTCTATATATCGATCTGAATTTGATTTATAGTAGAAACGAAATAAAATTTTATTTAATATTGACATAATTCATAGTACCTATAATTTTGCTGCAAATTCCTATATTAATTCATGCTTAATCCTAAATTATGTGAAATAACTATTTATTTTAAGCATATTATTTACATTAACAGAATGATACATATTTATGTAAGGGCTATACTTACATAAAACGAATTTAAAGCATTATGCGTAGATTGGGAATCATTAGATAACTTAAAAGAATGTTGAATAAGATTTTCAATTTGTTTTGTGTTATTTATAGAAAAATGTTCAGTTGCATATATAGAAGCCTTTTCCCCGATTTTTAATCTGAGGGCATTATTTTCAATAGATAATTCCTTCAATAATTTACCAAATATAACAAATAAAATAAATAATGATGAAACAAGAAATAAATAATCAATCTTTAACATGGTTTATTCCTTTCATACTCCAACTACGTAAAATATTAAAACCCAATATATACTACTTATTATATATATAATAATAGACGCAAAATTTCGATAATCAACCTTTTTAAGGCTTAAAACCGATCATGTAAGCTTGCAATAGACAATTTCTTGCAGTTGTTTACCGATTTTTTCTTGAATTCAGATAATTCAAAAAAATTCGTTGACAAAAAGTCTATCGCGTTTAAAAAAGAATCGATATTATCATTCTGGCAATATAACGCTCCATCTTCTCCGCAGTAATTACGAATTGAACCTACATCACTTACTATCAAGGCAAGTCCAACAGCCATACTCGTTACGATAACATTACTTCCTACAGTATCATCCATTATATTTAAGGAAATATCAGACTCCTGCATAAGTTTAAGCAACTCATCCTCTTTTAGAAAATCAACAATTCTAACATTTTCATATACAGAAAATCTCGGCCTTAAGTTCAATACTCCCTGACAAATTGTGAATCGGACAGACTTATTTTTTTTTACAATTTGCTCTAAAATATCGAAATTTCGTTTTTGATTGCCCATCACAATTACTTTAACTTTTTCATTTTTATTCGCATTAAATGGAGCTTTTCCCAATGGTTTGTAAAATTCCAAATCCACATAATGGAACAGTGTTTTTACTTTATATTGCGGTAATCTCATAGTTGACAAAAAGAAATCGGTTAACGAGCTGCCCAATGTTATAATTTCATCAACAGGGTCAAGCCATTTTTTTAATTCACTTTCACTAAATAAATTGCCAAGATTCGTTGGAACTAAGTGAACCATTGTTTTTACTTCAATCATCGGGTGATGTCTTTTTATATATTTTGCTAGTAATAATTGTGGGTATGATTTCTCGAGGTATTCTAATAAATATATCTGGTCATTTCCTTTTGCTTTTTTACACAGTTTTTTCCCAAGCCTATAGTATAAAAAAGGAATTATAACTTTTCTTATTAAAATTCGTAATATTTTATTCCCAATGCGACCTAAATAAATATTAGAAATGATATCTGGTATTACTTCAACATCATACTCCGCAGGGTAATTTTTTTTAAGCAAATTACCCATGTGCTTCATACCTGCATGATTATTGCTTGTATTAATCCAATCCTGACAGATAAGATATTTCATATATATTACTCAAAAAAGAATTTTTAAAAACTTTTGATATATTGATAACTTGCCGTAATTTCCTGCATTAATCTATCCATTTTACTACCTAAGATGATATCCTCACTCAATTGATAGTCACCATAATTTATCAAATTACTGAAGCTATTAGCAATAATATTTTTTCTTATTTTTTTTATAAATAACAGCTTCTTCCGTTTATCAATTTCCCTAAGAATCGGATTATAATCTAAATATGATACTTTGCTAACTAAGCCCATCGAAAATAGCCAGTCGGCCCATTTAAATTCTGAGACCAGGTCACTTTCATAAAAATGCGAACAATACTTAAACCTTTTCCAAGGAACTCTTAGAGCATCTGCAATAATAGCACCATGCATAGCTTCTGTAATCAGCATTTCGGATTCCAATATTTTCAATATTATAGATTCTACATCATCAACTGGACTAATAAAATTTACTTCGTACTCAGTGCACAAATCATCCCAATCAATTTTATCCAAGGATCGTAAATGCGGCATAATTGATATTTTATATTTTTTTGTACGTGTTTTATTGTTTTCATAAATGGGTAGTTTACGAATTAAATATGCCGGATCAGTAATATACGTGTAGGCATTTTTCATTAATGCAAGTGATGAAAGTGGACCTCGTAAAAATCTTACATTCCAAGTCGAATCTAACTTGATAGGAGAATTGATAAATCTTATTCCAGTACCTAAAACTATTTTAATTTTATTTTTAGAATGATTGATATTGTTAGAAGTCAAGAAGTCATCATATAATATTGTCCCAATAAAGAATACAATTATGTTATTATTTAGTTCTTCATAATTTGGGTAAAAATGATTGAAAATGTACGGATTTAAATTATCACCAAAATTGTTCTCACTCGATTTATAATAGCATATCTTCATACTTTATAACTTGTTTTAAATCATTAACATTTATTCTATTTAAGTTTAGAGAAAAAAAAACTTTATTTCTCTTAATTTGATCTTCTGTCCATTCCCACCATTTGACTAGGAGAAGAAAATCAATCATTTCTTGTGAAAAGCGCATTTTTATCACCCTGGCAGGTATCCCTGCTACAATTGCAAAAGGAGGAACATCTCTTGTAATAACACTATTATTTGCAATACATGCTCCATTGCCAATTTTTACTCCAGACAAAATAGTCACATTATGTGAAATCCAAACATCACTACCAATTTCTACATCCCCTTTTGTTCTTTCTTTATTGGGTGGAATTTTTAGAATTCCCGGATGCTGATTATTAAAATAATAGTTATAAAAAGTACCCTGAATGGATGGGTAATTATAATCATGATTGGAAGTAATAATATTAATATTTTTGCCAAAAGCGCAGTAATTCCCAATTTTAATGTTTTGATCACCTGAAATTCTAAAAGTCCCATTATGATATGACATCTTCCCAACCACTAACTTCCCTTTTGATTTCAATTTAAAAGGAGAGGCGAAACATTTTAACAATAAATATAAGATATAATTGTAAAAATTCTTAATTCTTTTCATAATCAAATACAGATTCAATTCCTTTATGAAGTTGATTCGCATAATAATGTGAATCCCAAATTGGAGAAGATATTATTTCCTTTAATTTAGGATTATCCAAACATATTTTAATTTTTAAGCCACAGCTTCTTGCCTCTAATATTGCTCTTTCACCGCCACCATAAATTGTGGCAGGAATGTACAAGGTTCTTGCTTCTGCGAAATAATAACTTAATCTAGAATATTCAACAAATGGTTTTATCTCAATATTCTTCTTCTGTTGTAATCTTGAAATTATTTTTTTACAATAAATACTATTGTTCAATTCCCCAATAACCAGGATTTGACCTTTTAAAGTTAATAATTTTTCCATTCTTTTTATTGGAGAAAATGCCCCAATCGTGATATAATCATATTTAATGTTTTTTTCTTTTGAAACCAATGCATTACTATTTATTCCAAAACCATGGAAAATATTAGGATGATTGTTTATAATTTTGCTATACCAATTTGTTTCGTACCATAGCACATCATAATAAAGCATCTCTTTTAGACTTGGAGGTATTGCAACTCCCGAAATAGCTAACCCTTTTTTTACTTTAAGATTTTTAAATTCCTCACGCAACAATTTGTCAGGACCCCAGTCCCAGTTACTTTTTATTAACAAAAAGTCAAAACTATTTAAGAAAGGCTCCGTTATTTTAGTATCCTCAATATTTATCCAAGTAAAATCATATCTTTCCCCTAACAATTTTATTGCATTTACAAATCCATCATTCCAGGTTTTATACCTTGGAGAACTTATAGGAATACAATATAGAATACCAATTTTTTTAGCGGTACAATTGCTTTTATTCGATTGGATGTCTGACCTTAAAATACTGAACCCTAAAAATATACGTTTCAAGTAATATTTGATGAAATAAACGATGATTGATTTTACCATTTTACCATTTTTATATTTTTAATTACAATATTCCTTATGAAATTCTTTTCATTTTTATTTAGACCAATGAAATAAGTAGAAAGGCAAATAGATGTTGAAGACACTATCACTACAATTATCAACCTTAAAACACTTTCTTCCATCGCAGATATTATAAGCGAAACAGGGGAAGCTGCAATAAATGAAACTAAAATTGATGGGAAGATTGCTTTTTTGAGGAAGACAAGCTTTGACAACCCTATTAATGGAGCTACAATTACCAATCTTAATATAAAAGCAATCACTGCGATTAATAAATTAATATAAAACGCTACTTCTGGAGGCGATCCATAGAGCATAAATAAATATGAAAATACTATTATAAGTAATTGCAAAGAACCTACTATAATTTGATACTTTTTAATGTTACCTGTTGCAACAATAGCTGTTCCAATCGAAACTGAGAAACAATCAACTAAAGCAATCAAAATAATTAATTTCAAGAAAATAATTGCCTGCGGAGGAAATAGCTTTAACCATAAACGAAGAATAATACTAGTTTCAAAAAAAATTGGTATTGAAATAAATAAAAACAAAAAACATGAAAACTTTGTTCCCCTCAGTATCAATTCATGTAAATACTCTTTTTCAGATATCGCAAAGGATTTAATTATCTGAGGATTAACTGCTAATTGGAAATTACGCACAAAGTTATTAGCAGAAATATTGATTTGAAAGGCAATTCCACGTGCTGCGTTAACAGCCGGGCCAAAAAATATATTAAGTAAAATATTGATAGCCTGGTTATTAAATATTCCAGCTACCGCCCCAAACAAGTTCCAACCGGAGTAACTTAGGAGGGTTTTAAAAAGGGTTTTATCCCAATAAAAGCTAAAACGGCACTCTTTGTATTTGCGCTTGCAGACAGCCCTGTATATAAAGGTTGTAATACAGGTTGTAATAAAAAGCAGTATGGCGTAAAGTTTAAGTTTATCGTAACTAAAAAATACAAGCAGGTAAACTATGGCTAGTTTAAGTAAGGCCTCAACAATGCTTACATAGGCAAAAACGTTCATATTCTCGCGGGCAATAATTGCAGAGTTGTATGGGATAGTCATAATAGTTACAATAAACGATAATACTGCGAACTGATAAACCCAGTTCGCAGCGCTAACTCTATCGGCAGGAATAACCATTTTCGTATTAAGGAACCAAAGACCAATTGTCTCGGCAAGCAAAAGCACAATAAGCGCAATTACTCCATAAATTGTAAAAGTAAGACTAAAAGTCCTTTTTAACTGTATATGGTCGTTACGCCCAAGATCAAAAGCAAAAAATCTTTCGGAAGCGCCAGCCATTGTACTGCTAAGGAAAGAAAACATTGTAACAATTCCGCCTACAACATTATTAATACCGTAATCAACTACGCCAAGAGTTTTTAAGACTACCCTTACAGTATAAAGAGATACCGCCATAATTAACAGCATCCTAAAATAAAGGAGCAGGGTATTTTTAAAAATTCTTTTATTATTTTCTGAAGGCATTAAAAAGAGGACATCCTTGGTTATATTTTTTCTCATAGCTTCGCCCGGTCAGTCACATAAATGTGCCTACGCGGAGTTTAGCGTTATTATGCAATTAGCATACCAGCACTGTAAAACAGGCTTTTAGACCGACTTTTGTAATTTAGGGGATATAAAATTGAGAAAGGCGTTAAATTATTTAACAAAACGTTAAGTTATTTTATTAAAATGCGAGTATAAACTAAGTTTTGCCCCTTATCGGGAATGAAAGTGCTCCTCATTTTCACTTCTGGAGTTTTTGGGGTTATTGGCAACTTTCATTAAGCTAAAAACAAATAAAAAAGCTAAGTCCCTATCGGTTTTCAATTTTAAGCTCTTTTTCTTTAACGCATTATTTTTTATAATATTTAAGTATAAGCAACGACACCCTCTACTATTGCAAAATATTCAGAAGTGCCATCTTTTTCTTATACGTTCAATAAAATTTCCAAAATGCTTGGAGTAAAACAAAAAATGCATTTATTCTACATAAATGCATTTGGCAGTTTTTAATTTGCGTATATCGTTATTAATCGATGGGAAGATCATTTAAGTCCATTCAGAGACCTCCTTTTTTTACTATAAATTTTAGTTATTTAAATATCCTTAGAAATCAGATTTTATTCAAGACAAAATTAATCTTGATTAACTATTTCGCGTCCTTTTCTCTTTACCGCATTATATTTTCTCAATATTTATTGGCATAAGAACTCTAATATAAACAAGTAAGGAGTTCTTAAAATGTCATTCACATTAGGATGTGATCCCGAATTACTATGCCGACTTAACGGCAAATTTGTGCCTGCCTATAATTACTTTAAAGCTAACTCTTCTTTTGGTCTCGACGGCTGCGAGTCCATCGCGGAGCTGCGTCCAGGTTTCTCTGAAAGTCCAATCGATCTTACTGCGAAAATAAAAATCATTCTTGAGTATGGCCATGAAAAATCGCCCGATATGGAATTTTATGCCGGACACTATGTAGATGAGTATTCTTTGGGAGGTCACATCCATTTGGGTTTGCCGCCTGATAATTCATTAATTGATTCTCTGGATACAGTGTTGTATTCTCTTTCAAACTGCATTGACGATAAGGATCAACGAACTAAACGCGAGCGCACTGGTTATGGTAAACGGCGAGCTTACCGCAGGCAGCCTCATGGATGCGAATACCGCACGCCGGGAAGCTGGCTGCTTAGCCCTTCCGTTGCTCTTGTTACTCTTACTCTTGCAAAACTTGCCGTAATTGCTTTTACAGATGATGGACTAAATCTTGAACAGATTAAAGGCAGGCAGCGCTCGGCTACATTTCTAAAAAACCTCAAAAACGATTTGATTACTATTCCCGAAGACTGCTACGAAGGGCTTAAGGAACTTGATACGCTAATCTCAAAGAACCTTAACTGGGAACAAAACATTCTGCCTAACTGGGGAATAATTAACTAAGGAGAAAATAGCCATGGAATTAACAAGATGTACGGGATGTATGGAACTCATCCCGGAGGGTGAAGTACGTTATGCCTTTGACGAAGCTTACTGTGAACGATGTTTTGACGACCGGTTTACTTATTGCTGTCAGTGCGACAGGTTACTAAGCAGAGAAGATGTTCAATGGGATAGAGACGGAGACCCGTACTGCTCTGAATGCTTTGAAGAAGAAAACGACGATGAGAGTCCTGATAACCCTGAAGTATATGACGCAGACAGGCAGCTGATTGTCGAGCTATCAAGAGGATTTTTAGCTGGCAGGCTGATGAAGCGAAGCTTAATCAAGATAAATAAAAATGATATTCTGCTAACAAAGCTCCGCGATAAAATCGGCATTGTCGAACATCCTGTTTATGTGTACGGACTTATTGACCGAGAGGAGTATCAGTTATCAGTAAGCTCTAACTTTATTGACGACGTAAAAGAATACATTCTCTTAAACGGTCTGGGCTGGAAAGTAAATCCTGATTCAGGGGTTAATAGAATAGGGGTAAGCCTTTCGCTACGCAAGAACAATCTGGAAGAAGTAACTCAACTCATCATACAAACAACAAGGAGTAAAATATTATGTGCGGTATAATGGGCTATTATTGCTTTGGCAATATAAAACCAGATAAAGATAAAATAACAAATATGTTCGCATTATTAGAGACCCGAGGCAGAGACGCTTCGGGTTTTGCATTTATAAGCGAAGATAATTTGATTGTACACAAAGCTGCTCTTCGTTCATCGGAAATGATAAGAACAAATGAATGGAAACAACTAACGTTGCCTCAATCGATGATATTCCATGCAAGGGCAAAGACGCAGGGGTCAGAAAAGAATAACGCCAACAATCATCCGCTGTTTAAGCAGGGGTTGTGTATTGTGCATAATGGCATTATCTATAATGATCGCGAAATATTCGGGAAGAACCAAAGAGATGCAGAGGTGGATAGCGAAGCCATACTTGCAGTGCTATCGGCAAAACACAAAGGAGATAAAATAAAACGAGTATTTGAAAAGCTTGAAGGCTCGTTCGCATTTGCAGCGATTGATAAAAACAGCCCAGAGCAGCTTATACTTGTTAAAAAAGATAATCCGGTTGATCTGTATTACAATGTTCGGGACGATATTTTATATTTCTGCTCTGAACGATCAATAATGCAGGAGGCTCTTGAAATAAAATCTAATTCTAAACGCGGGTTTAATTTGGGAGAGAATGATTATCATTATTACGAAATGGAGAACAATTATGCAATGACGATAAATCATGAAGGAGTAGAAACCTACCAAAAATACAGCCCCAAACGCGACGAATGGAGTTTCAGAAATTACTTCGACACGAAAAAGAAAACAGTCGGCGAGGAGCTTATTATTGAATGCCCCTGGTGTCTGGAAATGACAAGCTATCATTATGGAAGATTATTTAACCGATGCGAGAACTGCGGTATGGCATTAAGCGAGGACGATTTGATATAATAATTAATGACGGAGACAAATATGATAATAAATAAGCGGCCTTGGTGGGAAGTCTTGGCAGAACTAGTCGAGACAGTGTTAAGAGAAGTATTTGAAAAGAAAAAATAAGGAATTTTTGCTATGAAAATCTTTATTGCTATTGCTGTTGCAGTGATTGAAATAATTATTACAGAAATGATTAAGGAGAAAAAGTAGTATGGAGAAATCATTTATTGACGAGCTCCTTGAAGAAGAGGAGGCGAAGGAGGAGCAGCGAACCGAGGTTTATTATGATCTTCTGCTTTTACAGGCAAGAGAGTTGCAGGAAGCTATTGAAGCAAACTTCAAAACTGCAGAACGGGAAGTTGAAATAATAAACCAGTGGGCTCTTAAAAAGAACATGGCCTTACATGAGCGCATAGGAAAAATAGAACGCAAGCTTGAGGCATTTATCAGAGAAAAAAAAGTTAAAACGCTGGAAATGCCTAACGGCACATTGAAGCTTCACAAGAAACCGGATAAAGTTGAGATATCAGACCTGAATACATTCCTTGCTAACGCAAAGCCTGAAATGCTTACGGTTATACCGGAACAGATAAAGCCTGATATAGCAAAGATAAAAGCGTATATGCATAAATACTATTCTCCTACAGGAGTTGCAGGAGTAACAGTAACAGAAGGAAAAGAAGAATTTAGTTATAAAATAAAGGAGGCGAAGGAATATGCCGGAACGCAAAAAACTCGAACTGGAGTTGAACCTGCAAAAACACTTAGAATTGCTGTATGACGAGCCTGTCGTTGGGAATTCCAGATACGGAGAATACTATCTGTATGTTGTGAAGAACGGAACTGGCGAGGAGTATTCCTTCTTTGCGCCTGACGAAGTTCACGAACAAATTAAGCAGCTGAAGAAAGGAGCTAAGTTTACTATTGTAAAACTTGCAGAACAGCGAGGGACAAAAATAATTACAAAGTATGATGTAACTATTGACGCTGCCCTAAGCGATTCTGGCAATAACAGCAAAGACTCATACTTTGAAGCTATGTTTGCCTCCTATGACGACGCAATGAAGATACAGGAAAAGCTAAACGGCATGGTTGACGTTAACCGCATCGCTATAACATTATTCATTGCCAGAAGTAAAGGAAGCGGAGGCTTATATGACGGCAGAAGTTGAAGAGCGGCTCAGTGAGTTTTTGTTTCCTGTAACAGAAAAGAGAGTCTACTTTGAAGATGAACACGGCAAGCCAAATTTCACAGAACATTATAAAGCAATAGCAAGAGAAGATAACGGAAAACTAATATCCATAATGAACGACAGTTATAAGATTGTTCCGAACAGAGACATTATTATGCCGTTGATGGATCAGCTTCATAACCTCGATAACAAATGGATAATCGATCCAAGTCATAGCTTTGTAAGCGATCAAAGAATGAGGCTGCAGGTAACTTTTCCAGACTTAACATTTTTTGATGGTCGTAGCGATATAGCCCTTTCGTTATTTCTTCATAATAGTTTTGATGGCTCTGAAGGAGTAAGATTTTTTTGGGGAGCTATCCGCGGCATTTGCAGCAACGGAATGGTATTTGGGACTGTGCTTGCAAGGTTCTACGCCAGACATACAAATGGAATCCAGCTGCATAATCTGAAAGATCAGGTTGAACAAACATACGATCAGATACCGGTAATCAAGCAACGCATAGAGATATTGCAAAATCTTGAAGTCGGCAAAGGGCTTACAGAAGCCATTGAACATAAGCTCGGCAAGAAAGTTATGAAGCACGTAACAAAACAACCGACCGCTGTTAATCAGTGGATACTGTATAACTACCTGACCTGGTACATAAGCCATGTCGTTGACCTTCGTATGCGAGCGGCATATCAGTTACAAGTAAGTAAATTATTCAAGTTGTAAGAAATTTACGATTAATATAAAATACCTGTTGTCACAAATAATGGAATTAATTAAGTTGGAAACAAATTAATGGAGTTTTATTACAAGAGATAATCAGGTTCTAAATAATTAAATATTAAACGTAGCAATTGCTATGTTCTTCCTTGAAAACTGCCAACTTTCAAAAAATCGACAAGAACATGCAGGAGAGCTGCGTCCTATAATCTAGGGCGCACTTTCTAACATTTTTGTCGATAGGCATGGCAGTGCCCCAAGGAAGGATGTAATGAAAGTTGCGTCCTTTTTTTGTCACTTTTTCTGGGGTACTTTATGATTGATCATTTCTATAGGAAAATGTTTTCTCCTGGCTGGATGAAATATTTGTTAATCTCATTTTTGTTATTAATATCTTCCTGCAAAGACAGCGCTCCCACTGACGCTCCTATAATAACAACTAAAATAACTGGCGTTATTACCAACAAAACAACAGGCTCAGCTGTTGCGGGAGTACAGGTCACTACAACGCCAACAACCTCAACAATAACAACAGACGCAAATGGGAAATATGATTTTGACGATATTTCTGCCGGTTCATATGTAATCCAGGCTGTAAAAAGCGGTTATAACAACACTCAAATAAATGTAAACGTTGTTGAAGGCAGTACTGCTAAAGCAGATATGCAGATTGAGGAAATTTCAGCTCAACTTGAAGTCACCCCGACTTTCGTTGATTTTGGAACCGATAATTCTCAAGCTGTTTTAATGATTAATAATAAAACTGGCGTGGGGACAATTAATTATACTATATCAAAAAATGCAGGCTGGCTTACCTTAAGCCAATCGGCTGGTTCTATTACTACAGATGTAAAAAATATAACTCTTTCTGTCGATAGGAGTAAAGTATCATACGGCTCGTTTAACGACGCCATTACTATTACGTCTAATGTCGGTACGGCTATTGTTAACGTGCAGATGGTAAAACAAAATCCTAATGCGCCGCAACTAACAGCCACTCCAATTCAACTTGATTTCGGGACGTCTCAAAGTGAATTGAGCGTAACATTAAGTAATACGGGCTCTGGGGACATTAACTGGAATGCTGCAACTTCTGACGGATGGATGTCGGTGGTCCCGGCTTCAGGAACAATTACAACAGGTTCAATAACGGTAAAGATAAAAGCAAACCGAAGCGGACTTCAGGCAAATTCATTAAATGGCGCTGTAGCCTTTACTTCTAACGGAGGGAATCAGACAGTCGGAGTAAAAATGACTATCCCGGCTACGCCTATATTAAGCATCAATCCAAGTTCTCTTGACTATGGTGAAACTGAGACTTCAAAAGCGATGCAAATAAGTAACATTGGGACGGGCGCATTAAACTGGAGTATAGTTTCAAATCAAAGCTGGCTTACTGTTAATCCAACCCAGGGGTCAAACTTTTCTACCGTAACAGTCTCTATAAACAGAACTGCAATGAGTAAGGGGGATTATTCGGGCCTTCTATCAATAAGCTCAAATGGCGGAAATGATCAGCTTACAGTTAACATGAAAGTCCCGCCCCCTGCTCCGCCTGCGGCTGTAACGCTTGGGTCTCCAAGCGGCGCGACTGCAAATTCGTGTAAATTGGCTTGGTCACAGAGTAGCGCAAGCGACTTCGAATCATATAAAATTTACATGGATACTAACCCCGATGTAACAGAGAATTCAACTCTTGTAACCACAATTACAAATATTAATACAACTAATTATCAGGTAACGGGTTTATCTGGAAATACAAAATACTACTTCAGGATATATGTGGTAAACGCTAAAGGTTCTTCTGCTGGAAGTAATATTGTTAATACAACTACCGAAAAGCAGCTTGGCGCCTGGGCGGTTGCAATAACTTTGTCCGGAATCAATCCTACCGCTAATTGTTTGTTCTCATTGTCAGAAACTAATGTCTGGGCTGTCGGAGACGAAATATGGCATTGGAACGGTAGTACTTGGGCAAAAGATCTAAAACCATCAGGTATTGGCAAGCTAAATGCTGTTTATTTTTCCTCGTCTAACGAAGGTTGGGCTGTAGGAGAAAACTCAACAGTAATACATTATGATGGAAACGTCTGGACAAAAATTACTAGTTCTGTTTTCCCAAGCGGCATTATTTTCTATGATGTTGTACTTAGCGGAGGCAGTGATGTTTGGATTTGCTCAGGTAACACATTTTACCACTATGATGGTAAAGTTTGGTCGAAAAGCACAATATCTGAAGGTTATGTTCATGATATGGATTTGTATAACGGAAATTCAATATGGGCTGCAGGATTAAATATTTGGCGCTACAATGGCGTAGGTTGGTCAACAACATATAGTATTTCCCATAGCGCTTTTGCAATCTCAGCGATTGATGAAAACAATATATGGTTTGTAACTGGGTATAGAGTTTATAAATATGACGGCGCTTCATTTGTCGCGGATACATACTTTGACGACGATTCTTTCAATGTTGTTTGTGGAGCAATTGATATGATCGCTACTAACGATGGATGGGTTGGAGGTTGTTATGGATTCTACCATTATGACGGAACTACCTGGAAATCTGTAAAAAACCCCACTAGCGGAGCTATTTCATGTATTAAAATGACTTCCTCCAAAACAGGTTGGGCCGTGAGTTCTAAAGGAGAAATTTTAAGATATAAAGAGTAAGATCAGCGTGCTAACTAATTAATCAAATATAATTAAAAGGAAAAATACCATGAAAGTATTTTTGAATTTGTTCGTTTTGTTCTGTTTAGTAACATTATTCGGCTGTGCTGGATCAGCAGAAATTGGCGCCGAAAAAACAGTTGAGAAAAGCGGTTCGACTCCTGATTGGGTATTAACGCCCACGACTGAACAGAGCGATTTCATTTATGTGTCAGGCGAATTATCAAAAGGGAAAGATCGCTCTTTTGCAATGAACCAGGCTTATGCTGATGGAATTCGTAAGTTAATGAATATGATGCAGAATGCAGTTAAAACTCAATCGTCTTCCGCTCTGCGTGGTTCCAATATGGAGGATGGCGATGTAGGCAGATTTAGTGAATTTGCAGTTGCTTGGATTTCAGATACATATAAGTTCGCCGGAGTTCAAAATCCAGAATCATATTGGGAAAAAGTAGAAGTAAAAACAGCGACTGGAGTTAATTATTATTATAACTGCTATTCTCATTTGCGCATTTCAAAGGTTGATTATAAAAAAGCGTTGGAAGGAGCTTTTAATGAAATGAAGAAAAAAGCTCAGGACGAAAACAATAAGAAAGCTGAAGAGACTGCTAAAAACTTGATAGATGAGCTGAATAAAAAATGATGAGAATAAACTTAATTGTCTTACTCCTTTTCATTGGAAGCGAGTTTATATTTTCACAACCGGTCTGGTATTACAAAGTACCAGCCGGTTACCTTAACGATTACTTTGTTGGAAGAGGTTATAGCGCTAACTCAAAAATCGAAGCGAGTCAAATTGCGTTTGAAGACGCTATAAAGTCAATAATGCGTAATCATACAATAACCGTTAATCTTTCTGAACAGTATAATACTTCTTCTGTTGATGATGTTTTGGATGATAAAAATAAATCGGAAGTTATCAGGAAAACAGTTCAGGAGCTTAGTATTAGCGGCGAATCAAAAACAATTAAAAATTTAAAGGAAGTTGAGACTTACTTTGAAGAAAAAGACAACCGATACGAAGCATGGACGTTAGTAAGCTTGCCAAAGAAAAACCCAATAACTCCCCCGTCGTCTTTTTCGCCAGTTTGGAGGTCTGTCTTATTGCCAGGATGGGGTCAGCTATACAAAGAGGAAACATTCAAAGGGTTGTCTTTTATGATACTGAGTCTTGGCGGTGTAGCGGGAGGATTTGTTTTTAATCAACTAAGCCATGATGCAAATCATAATGCATTAAGTTCCAGAACGCAAGCCCGCAGAGATTATTTCAATAATGAATCTAAGAATTACAATACATACAGCGCCGTTAGCTTTATATCGGCCGCCGTATTCTATTCATGGAGTCTGATAGACGCAATTGCAGTTAAGCAGAAAGACTTATACGTCAATCTGAATCCGGGATTGTTTGATAAATATCAAATATCGTTGTCATTAAATTTCTAATTAATTGACTCATATATAGGGGCAATGATTTTTCAAAAATAAAAAAATATTTTTCAACAAGGCGGGGGCGCCCAAAAATTAGGGGTGCCCCTGTTCCTGTAGTTCAAACCTGGTGAGATTGATCAGGGTGATTCCTACCCCAGAGAGGGCGCCTAATGGAATGACCGCAAAAGGAGATTTAAAATCTTTTAAGAAGCAGGGCTCAACTAATGCCCTGCTCCTTATTTACCTGCTCCGGGTTGTTATGATAGCGCACTGCTGCGTTTCGTACTACATTGAAAATGCCTCCGTGCTCGTCATGCCGTTGTTGTTGCTTTAAGTAAACGAATTCAGCCTTACTGAGCTGCTTGTGTTTGGATAGCGTCTCTTTCATTCTTCTTTTTCCGTCTTATAAAATTAATAACATACGGACTTACGTCCTGCGCAAGCTCCTTACTTAGGAGCTCCGCAAGTTTGTACTGTCCGTATTTACCTGATAATTCCCAAAACCTATCTTCGCCAACAGTTTTTAATAGCTTGTAGGATTTTGAATACTCGGTATTTCTTTTTTTACGCTGTTTTGGATAATTATGTTTTCTCAGCATTTTATTCCCTCTTTTTCCAGATCAATATAGCAACTCTGAAACTTATCAGGATCGTTTTTGTACAGCTCGTCTGATGATATTGCCACATAGACGTTTGGCGAGCCGGTTTTCTTTTTGTATGGAATGCCCAGATGGATGACCGCTGCAATAAAACAGCCGTTAGCAATATATGTATTTAGCTCGCGCTCAATTATGTGTTTAATGCTGTAGCTTGTAACGTCTCTGTTAATGCTTGCGTCTATTGCTTTAGCGCTGAGCCAGTTAATGCAGGTTTCAATTTGTTTAATATCGTCTGCTTCAAAGTTTGGATTATCTAAATGAAATGTCCCTTGCCCTTCTATGCCAAGCGGCGTTAATGTAGGCTCTTTTTTAAGTATATTTTTTATGTTAACCATGTTTTATTTCTCCCATGATTTGAGGTTTATATACATAGTATAACCGAATTAAGAAGCGAAGTCAAGCAATCAGGACGTTTTGAGCAAATAAATTTTTTATTGCTTTCTTAAAAAGTCCTGTTCGGTATGTTCGCGGTGTACAGGAGAAATACGCGGGTTGATTGCCGGAAATTAATCGGATACTTTAGTATTTTTTACAAATGGGAGAGAGCTTAAGCTGTTGGGATAAGGCGTTTCATCCGGGTTTTGTGCCAGTCATACTGGCTGTTTGGCGATCGGTAAGACTCAGTTGTGATTTTGTGCACCGCGCAAAGTATAGAAGTAATTTTGAGTGGTTGTGTATGTTGTACCAAAAATAGTTAAACGAGATGTACAGTTATTTCTAGATGTTGTGAAGTGCTAGACTTTCTGAAGATTTTTTCTTTTTATTTCCGATTACGATAGTGTCCTTTCCATGGTCTGCAGTGTTGAACATGAAAATTGTTCAAGTCTGTACTCGGATAATGATTGCGTATAAGCAGTAGTTTGCAAACGTATTTTATTGTTTCCCAACATAATTATAATAAAATTTATCTGTCGTTTTTTCTAAATAAATCATTTATCATATACCCTGCATACCCACCAAAAACACTTTCAATAATAACAATTAAGTTCATCAGATATTGAAACTCCAAGATCCCAACTGTTTTCAAGTAAATAATTACAAACAAAGACATTATATAACTCGCAACGATAAAAACTATTGAGTGTATATACCCTAATCTTAGATTCTGAGCCTTTATTGTTTGTTTAAATTTGTGCTCTGCTAAAAAATTGATAATTAATGAAATATAAAGAGATTTTATTGGAAATAACATCTGTACTAAATCTTCAAATTCTCCATCAGTAAAACCATACATTTTCCATTCTACTACAATATAACCAAATAAACAAAAGTTGATAATTAATATTGAGATTCCTAGTTTATAGCAAAAACTGATGATTTCGCTTTTATTTTCCATACATAATCTTATTTAGTATATTAATTAATGTGTTAGTTTTAAAAACGGTTAAATCAGACTCATCTATCGGGTTTTTAAAAAACTCCGATTTTTGAGGTTTGATATCTCCTCGACCAGAAGCAAAATATCCATCAATATCAAAATCAATAACCAACTGATTACCTTCCTGATTGAAATGAAATCCAAGTTTTATTTTCTCCCAATACTTTTTATCAGATTTTATCCAGCCTTTAATACCATCTATTTCTATTACAAGAGTATTACCTTTATCACATAATTGAAGCTGACTTGCATATTTTAAGGATGTTGACTTTTCTGAACCTCTTTTTGCCACCGGCAATAGCTCTAGTTTTATTTTATTTCTAATAGTTTCAATATTCTCTTTTTCTTTTTGATCGTATTTTAATCGATTCTTTGCTAATAAAAAAGTGATTGCATTCAAATTATAACTCTGAGAATCAAAAACTCCTAGTTTCTGCGATATGTCTGTTAAGACGCTATCTTTAGGTTGTGTGATAATTATCAATACGCTATTCCCACTAATTACAATTTTATCCTTTGATATTTGTCTATCGACATCAAAATCCAGCCTGTCCATAAGTAAGTCCGGCAAACTCGTATGAGTTTGTGTTTTACACAATGAATCGAGTTTATTCCATGCAAATTTGTCAAAGTTTGTTTTCATATAAAGGACAGTATTATCCGCATCGGTTTCCATTGTATCTACAGATAAAGTACTTTGAGAAATGTTCATCCTTTCAAGCCATCTTGCGTAACTTTTCAAACTTAATTGTGCTTCGCTAACTTCCTGACAATGTATATTTACAGGGACTAAAAATAGGGATATAATACTTATGTATAAAAATTTAGTCATTACAGTTTTTTCCATATTATAAAATTATTCGCTTTCTGTCTTAAAGTAAAATCTAATGGATTACTTTCT
>WSSedL1CaDRAFT_10000535_pt1 | contig 26454 bp, 13 predicted proteins | sample WetSurSL1Cattail_FD_9464 | JGI IMG/M metagenome (IMG submission 9464)
TCTGCCCCCCGCCCGCCGTACTTTCTGACCGATATGCCTTTCAAACAGCAGTCCGTCAATATTATCATCCGAATAAATCAGCCCGTTCTGATTTACCGCCTTCGCCTTCTTGCCCAATGCCATAGCAGCAACACCATAATCCTGCGTCACCACCAGATCGCCCGCCTTGACCAGGTTGATCAGTGCAATATCCACGCTGTCACGGGCTTTGTCGACTGTGATGATCGTGCTGTATCCATCATTCAGTTCGTGGCTTGTATCGATCAGCATAGTCACCTCCAGCTTGTACTTCCTCGCGACACTTACAATTATGCCCTTCACTGGGCAGGCGTCGGCATCAACCAATATCTTCACTTGTTTTCTCCATCTCATTTGCGGCTTCGCTTTTTATGTCGTTACACGCAAAACAGCATTTGCTTTTATTATAGGATATTCAATCATAATAATGATATCGCTATTCTCTTTACATATCAATATACTATACCTTCACAACCTTCTGACTGTGCAATGAAAATTTGATTTGCCTGAGCGCACTGCTTCCGATAAGCGCAGCTGCCATTTCCCGGATAAGCAGACCGTTTGTGGTGAGGTTCACCCTATAGCCGTATTCGCTGCACGTAAAATACTTCTTTAAAAGCAACAGTAAAAAAATAAGCCACGAATCATCTATTAATTGCATTTGCAATTAATTCTGCCTTCATGGCTGCCGTTACAGTTCCAGCCAATTCTCTGATCGAGATTGCCCCTGATGCTATTTGATAATTTCGCCGTTCATATACTCGTTCCATACATTTTCAAACCAGTTATCCTCTTCAGGGATAGGCCTTGCAGGCTTCCACTCCACCCGGCAGCAGTAAGCCCCGTCCCTTTTCTCCAGGCTTATCTCGCAAGTCTGCTTCATCAGTTCACCGTCGTCAAGCAAGTAGCGGAAATTTTCCGGCAGGCCCTGTGCAGGGAGTCGGCCGGCAGTGTCACTTATCAGATACGAGCCCCGGCTTTTACCACCCTTTTTGATGTATTCTTTAATGGCAGAAAGGTACACAAATTGTGTAATGAGCATATCCCTTGCCCTGAAGGCATCCGGCAGTTCATTCGCACCGGACAGTCCTCCAAGAATGTACTTAAAAGATTTTAAATCTTCATTACACTCCTTCAGAGCAGACTCCACATCTTCGGCATTACGGATGTGAGCACCGACTCTGGTCATTCTGGCACTGAGCCTGGAAACAAGCTTGGCGGGATTTGCATCTCTCTGCTCTCTATTTGACTTTAATGCAATTGTCTTAATTCCGTTTTTTGATTTGCCCAATAGAGTCTCTGAAGTATCCAGCAAAGCCACCACCTGTGGAAATACTTTCTCTGTAAAACAATCAAGCCCCTGCGGCTGTTGTCCGTAATTGGCACAGATGTACTGGGCCGCTCTTAAGCTGCCTGCCTGGGTGGAATTGAGCGCACTTCCGCCCGGCCTGTATACACCGAAACTTCCATTCACTTCTCCTACTGGGAAAAAGTGTTTCACATTGCTCTCCCACCAGTGGCTTCCTGACAGCCCTCCGTTGTTATGCTGCACACATACAGCTGTTTCAAGATATTCCCTGTCCAAATCGATTCCATGATCCCTGTAGAGCTCTATAGCCGGTCGATTCATTTTTTCAAGTCTTGCATAAGGTGTGCCGAATAATGCTTCCGAGTTCTCCAGATACCTGTACGCCTCACTCCCCAGCAATCCGAAATCCAACTGTCCCTCTTTGCTTCCCCAGCCTGGGTTGTGCATAAAATCCATGAACACCCTGCGGCCTTTTACCTGGGTTTCATGATACACAAGAATGTCGATAAGCGAAGAGCCGGAATTATCGATTTTTCGCGGGTCAAAAGGCCACTGATAACCTTTCAGAAAGATGGCATCCAGCATATTGCCAGGGGTGGTGAAATAATCATTCAGGAATTCCTTTTCATCGCCTCCGTCCGGATTGGTAGAGACATACCTGGGAATTACCTGTTGATAGGTACCCGACAGGTTCCAGCGAAATTTTATAGAAGCGATGCCGAACTGCGACTCTGTCAGGTTCACCCCTTTTGCACCTGCCTCAAAAGCAATCCCGGAAGCACCTGTTTGACTTTCCGGGTATACCGATGCCTGATACATCCCTGCGGGGCCACCGGTAGCAAAGACAATATTGGTGCAATTAATCAGGGTGAACCCCATTGAAGGTCCATCGAGTTCACGTGTATTCAGAGCCGCCAAACCAATGCTGTGAATCTCGCCAGCCTGTCTTTCCGTCAGGATTCCCACAACCAGATATCCGTCGAGTATGGGAATATTCTTCAACTTTACCTGAGTTTCCAGCTTTTCAGTCATATATTTTGATGTAAGCGGGCCGGCTGAAGTAGCCCGCTGCCTTGGATCATGGTCAGTTTTATATCCGATGTATTCCCCATATCGGTTATGTGGGAACGGAACTCCTATTTCTGCCAGCCTGCAAAAGCTCCTTGTCGACAGAGCCGCCTCTACAAGGGCAATATCCCCATGACGGCTTCCTCCTTCAAATAAGGTTTTTGCCATCTCCATTACCGAATCGGGAGTACCACCTGCCAAAGTGAGCTTATAATAAGTTTGCTTGTCGGAGCCGGTGTTTCTGGAAGTGCCCATATTAATCCCTTCCGTCACAATTGCTATATCTTCCTGCCCCAGTGAATACAGGCTGTCGGCTGCATTGAACCCAGCGGCGCCACTGCCGACAATTATGGTATTCAAACTGTATACATCCAAATTAAGCCCATTAATAATCACTTTTCCCTTTTTCATGCCTGCTCCTTTTTGAAATCCTTTCCATATGCATAAAACTACAGGTATAAATAAGTTATTAAAGCCTTCTGATGTGAAAACCGCCATCCACGTTTAGTATTTCACCTGTCGAATAAGCCAGTTTCCCGGAACACAATACGGAAACTGCCCTGGCAATATCTTCGGGATATCCCCAGCGTTTGATGGGCGTAAGGCCTCCCTCTATCATTCTGTCATACTTTTCCTTCACTACAGCCGTCATATCAGTTAGAATCATTCCAGGCCGTATCTCGTAAACACCGATCCCATACTCCGCCAATCTATCCGCAAAGAGTGTGGTGATCATGCTCACTCCTGCTTTCGAAATGCAGTACTCACCGCGTTGGGTAGAGGATGTATAGGCGGAACTGGAGGAAATATTGACAATCACCGGCTTTAAATCACAATACTCCTTTCGTTTATCAATCATTTCATTGGCCACTTGCTGTGTGAGGAAAAAGGTACCCTTAAGGTTGACTCCCAACACAAAATCCATACTCTCCTCTGTGACTTGAAGGATGTCCTTCCTTACTTTCGGAGCCACGCCTGCATTATTTACCAGAATATCAATCCGATTAAAGGCTTCAAGCGTTTTTCCTATTATATCCATTCGGCTTTTTTCTGAAGTGATGTCCCCTTTAATATACAATACCTGATGCCCTGCCGACCTAACCTTTTGAATATTTTCAGCAACCTTTTCCTGGTCAAACACATCCACGAGCACAATAGCACAGCCCTCGGATGCAAGCTCAATGGCGATTGCATTTCCGATTCCCCTGGCTGCACCGGTTACTATGGCAGTCCTGAATTCATTTGTATTCATGTTTGGTTTTCTCCCCTCACACAATATTGGGCGTACACAGGAGCATAGACCCGGGCATCCCTTACCACACATCCCGCCGTTGCACCTGCCCGCAAAATATCCGAACATTTGCTGCAGCTTATGCAGCACTTTTTCTCCTCCATGACTCCATTCACAAGGATATCTTTGGCAAATTCAGGATATGCAAAGGCTTCTCTGCCAAAGCCGGCGAAGGTGACCCATCCTTCTTCAACACACCCTGCAGCCAGATATGGTGCGAACTGCCTAAGCCAACTGTACCCGGTCCCAACTGTTTTTATATCCGGAAATGCCTTCTGTACTTCACTTGTCCCCTTAATCAACCTGGCCACCCCATTCAGTGGGTGTTCATCGGGGATATACCCGCCGTTGTCATAGGGTCTGTTCACGTGAGGGTTGTAGTAAGGAGTTCCCATAGTAATATTGATGAGTTTTACCTCTCTTGCATTAAGAAGTGCAACAAGTTTCATAACTTCCGCGAGATCGTATCTGCGGTAATCCTCCCGGTCAACACCCCAACCATATGGGTAAGGAATTCCATCATAAATATTCAACCGCGTTGCAACAATGAAGTCATTTCCCAGTCTGGACCTGATCCGGTCCACGACATTCAGGAGAAACCTTGTACGGCCTTCGAAACTGCCGCCATACCTTCCCTCCCGATGGTAAGCCGAAAGAAGCTCGCAATTGAGATACCGGTGGCAGCATTTTACATCCACTCCGTCAAATCCGGCATCCCTCGCCATTATGGCAGCTTCCTCAAATTTCTCCTCCAATCTTTCCAGTTCATCATCGGTGATTGCAGGATAATCCGGATCCAGATTTATTTTCCGGTTTAAATAGGGATTATGGTATGCAAGTATAGGCGCAGGCTTACCTTCGGGTTTGCTGAAACGTCCCGAATGCGTCAGCTGCATGATACAAACCGGCCCATTGCCGTCTCCCGATTGCGTGATCGCAACCTCCCTTATACTTTCCCTAAGTTCCCGAAAGGCAGCAACATTTTGAGGACGGATCCAAAGCTGTCGTGGAGAGGCTCTCCCCTCCGGTACAACAGCCACAGCCTCGAACCATATCAACCCGGCCCCGCTTCCTGCAAACCGGCGGTAACGCCTTTGGGTCAATTCTCCAGGAGAGCCGTCCCCATTTCCATCACTCCCCTCCATGGGATGGATGGCTATGGAATTGGATGTTCTGTATTTACCTATATCCACAGGTCTTTTCAAGATAGCTGTATTTTGTGAGAATGGCAGATCCAATGCCATATTCCGATTTTCATCCAGACAATCTTCCAGGCTCAAATATGAGAATTTCTTAAATGGCATGCTTTCTCCCTCCAAAATAAATCACTAAACAATTGGTTCTTTTTACGCCGGCGCCATGATCAGCAGTACTTCCTCATGCTTTCCTTGTCATTGTGCCGGAATATTCCCTGCTAATTTCATATTTTAAGTTTCCATTCTTCCAAAAGTTTTGAATATCCTTGATCAATTCCTCAGTGATCATCTTCCATCTGTCCAGTGTCGGCCCACCCATATGCGGAATCAATATTACATGATCAAGTCCCCTCAGCTTGCTCCCCATCGGTAAAGGTTCCACCTCGAAAACGTCTAGTACGGCCTTAAACCTTTTTTTCACAAGCTCCTGTTCAAGAGCGCTTTCATCAATGATTGCCCCACGGGCAGTGTTGATAAGCACCGAACCGTCGGGAATCATGGAAAGCAGTTCCCTGCCTATCATATGATGTGTATCGGGTGTTAAGGCGCTGTGCAGGGAAATAACCTTGCAGGTTGAAAAAATATCCTCCAGTGTAGCTTTCTTAATGCCGGATTCCCGGCAGGTCTCTGCGCTTATATGCCTTGAGTAAACCTTTATTTTCGTCCTGAACGGCTTAAGCATCTGCACAACATGCCTTGCAATCGCTCCATACCCAATCAGACCTACTGTTTGATCCAGAAGCCCTTCATTCGTGACAATGTCGGACCTCCACCGGCCCTGTTGTACTTCGTTATTGTAATAGACAATATCCCTCAGCGAACCAAGTATGTATGCAACTGTTCCTTCAGCTACAGATTCGGCGTACATCGTATTCCCGCTGATCACCTTGATGCCTTTTCCGTAAACCGCGTCCCCGACGTAGGGAGCCACCGTCCCGCCAGTATGTGCAATCAGCTTTAAGGCGTCCGAGTTATCCAGAACGGATTCATCAAAATACGCAGACCCCCAGCCGGTGATGCATATGTCAAATCCAGCTATTTTTCCCCTCAATTCATCCGTACTGAAATTCTCAGTGCCGCCATTCCATGTTATCTCCCCCAGAGCCTCCAGCTTTTTTTTAGTATCATATGGAATAAATGAATCCCTTATCTCTCCCGCAGGCATAGCAACCAAAATCTTCATCCCTTATCCTCCTTGCTCATAGCAGTCCCCGCATAAATTCAACAAAACCCGGCAGAGCTATCTCCGGCTCTTCCATCTCTTTTATCCACATTTTCTCCCATTCAAAGGACAGAAATCTGTCATATCCTGTCTTTTCCAGCAAATCAACAATATGCCTTATCGGAAGCTCCCCTTTCCCGACGAGGCAGACCTTATCCTCACTATTTTTAATATGAACCGCGTCTTTTATATGAACATGTCTGATATAGGGCCCTATGAGGCTGAAAGTGTCTTCCGGCTTTTCTCCTTCCGATAAAGTGTGGTGGATGTCCCAAATTACGCCTATTGACCGGGGTTCGTGAATTCTTTCCAGAATTTTAAGCATATTGCGTCCCGATCTAAAGCCTTGATGGGTTTCCATTAAAATTGTCACACCCTTTTCAACCGCATACCCGCCGCACTGATTCAAGACATCGGACACATTCCTTGCAGCAGCGTCGAGAGTCAATGCATCAGGCTTTTTTGCAAATATGCGTATTGCCGGTGCCTTTAAATCCACCGCCAGGTCAATCAACTGCTGCAGATCACGTAATTCATGTCCGGTTTGATCCCCCGCGTCGCCTCCGAAAGCAGTGTATCCCGAAAGGCAGCATATTTCCAGCTTTCTTTCTTCAAACAATTCTCTTGCATGCCATCTTTCGGAACAAGACATGTCCGTATCTACATGCTGCTTACCCTGAGCCCTCAGTTCAACTCCGTCGAACCCATATTCAACAGCTTTATCCGCAACCATTTCAATATCCCACCCGGGACAGCCCAGCGTACTGAAAGCAAGCTTCATAGAACTCACCAATCCTTCATTTTCAATTTTATTCTTGAGGTCTTTCCTAACGGAACTTGGCAGGAGTCAGTCCGGTATATTTTTTAAAGCAGGTGACAAAATAGGTGTTGCTATTAAATCCCACAAGGCTTGATATGTTATTGATACTTTCATTGGTATTTGCCAGTAATTCTTTTGCACTATCAAGGCGTAATTGATTAATGTATTCGGTAAAATGGATTCCCGTACTTTCTTTAAATAATTTACCAAGATAAGAAGGATTCAATTTTATATATTCAGCAACATATTCCAGTGAAATTGAAGGATTTGAGTAATTTTTCTTTATAAAGTCAATAGCCCGCCGGATCATCACACTTTGACCATCATCATTTCCGTTTATCGTCTTTTCCATATCACGAATGATATTTCCATAAAATGAAATCAGGTTGTCTTCCATTTCCTGCAGGGATTTATATTTCATCGACCTTTCATAAGTGCAAAAGAAATCAATTTCACCGGAGACATCCCTGTTTTTGATCATCTCCTTGGCTACCTGCAAAGTGCTGTACAAAATATGGTTCACAGCACGAAGTATATCACTGATGCTGTATTTGTAGAACTCTTTTACTATCTGTCTGATACACTCACTGCTTTTCTCCAGGGAAAGGCTTCTCAAATAGCGCAACAGGTACTTTTCCTCATTTTCGGGGAACAGATCATACCCTGAAATATCGCCCGTCACCCTTTCCTGGTCAATAATGGAACCGTCGCCGTATTTCAATTTATAACACAATAAATCGGCTGCATCTTGAAATGAGCTATGCACTTCATTTATACCTGCCTTGCCTATGGCAATTGTCAACCTTGCTTCCAGTTTCGCCTGCGAATATTCCTGTATGGACGCGCATGCGCTTTTAATCCGATTATCCATGTCAGGACTTTCAGCATTATAATTTAACAGTGCCACAACAGACTCATCATTAATTTCCCAGACCATTTCACAGTTGCATATCAATTTGAAGCAATCCTCTGAGACCTCACAGATGCCCTGTTTTAGCGCATGCATCTCAGCCGGATTCTTCTTCATACCGTCCAAATTGTCCAGCGTCATATAAATGACCTTGTAATACCCATGGGACAGATTCACTCCGATACCATGGAGCCTGTTTTTGGAAAATTCATGGTCGATATTGATTTTCCCTTCCAGCAGCTTCTTCAGATAGTCCTGTCTGATCAACCCATCAAGGGATACCACCTTGTTATAATTATGTTCTATCAGTTTATCCAACAACTCATACTCGTTTATGTATTCCACCGGATTCATCTCATTAGCGGTATGACTGTTGGAAGCATATTTTTTCACCAGCCTCTTCATAGGAGAATAGAAATGCATGGCTATAATAATCGCAGCAATAAGCCCCATAAACAGGATGGCAATACTCAGGACTGCGGTTTTGTTTTTCAGGGCAATAGCCGTTTTCCGAACTATCTCATACGGAGTGATGCTGATAAAGTAATAATCGGATTTTTCTGATTTCACATACGCTACAAGGGATTTTGCCGAATTTTCGGTATAATTGAAAAAGCCCGATGAACTTTTGCTTTCAAAGATACGCCTCATGAATCCATCACTGCCGTATTCTTTATACAGTTGTTCAGGTTTCTCCGAAAGGACAACCTTTCCGTTCATATCGGTAACAAGCACTTCACTTCCTGCAATGCCACCGATATTATCCAATGTTTTCATCATATTGGATTGCTTGATATTGAGTATGAGGAATGAGTCTTCCGAAGTATTATCCCTTGTAAGGAAAAATACATATGAAATGGTATCTTCTGTCCCGGAATTGTTATTTACTGAATAAGCCCTGGTTCTGTAAGTATTGATCCTGATGATGGCATTCTGTTTCTGTCCGTACACAAGCCTGTTTATGGTATCACTGTAAGGACCAGCCTGGATCCAGTCCAAAGAAGGACTCCCGATAACCCAATTTGCTTTTTTATTTACAAGATAAGCAGAGTCGATGATAGGGTTAGTAAAAATCAAATTCATAATCTTTTTTTGCAAAGTGCCATACAGAAAGGTATCGACGCTGTTGCTGCACATCATTTCAGTATAGTCTTTATCATATACTGCAAGAAAACCTACATTTTTTAGTGTCGTGTCCAACACATCAACTGATTTCGAAGTATTCTTTAAGGTAGACTCAGCCATGTCGCTATACAGTTTGATATTGTCCAGAGCGTACCAGTTGTATAGCGATATGGAAATTATAGTGATGGTAATGCTGATAAATAAAACAAGGGATATGATCCACTTCACAACAGTCTTTTTAAGAAACTTGTTCTTTCGCATTTTCATACCCCCTGTAAGAAATCGATATTTCTATTTATCGATACATTCTATTTAACCAAACGGTTTTATTTCTTCAAGAATGCATCCACCTGCTTCTGTACTTCCTCCAGTATTGTATCCTGCCCTGCGGCTTTCATCTTTGAATTAAACTCGGGCAGCACTTTTGCAAAATCCGTCATACCTGCGTTCAAAGCTTTGCTATATGCGCCGAATACATTATTGACCTGGGCAAGCTCAGTGGAAACCTTTTCCGGATTAAAAACGAAGCCCTGCAGCGGACTTATCACAGCGCCGGAGTCCCAATTCTTTATCGTATTGATATACTCATCCGTTGCATACTGGTTAAATCTCAGATAATTCAGGTTTTTGAACATCCATGCCGGGAAACTGGAATAGTCGGAATTCAGGTATACCAGCCTGTCATTATCGATTTTGTAGTTTTTATCCTTGATCCCATAGCAGTATAAGTCATAGTTGTCCTGGCTGGCAAAAATCCATGCCCAAAATTGTACCACCTGGTCGGGATGCTTGCTCACGGGAGACAAATACACTGCGTTACCGCCATTGCCCATGATGAATTTTTTACCACTGCCCATCACAGGCTGGTCATTCAATATGGCCTCTGGAACGTTTGCCACAATGGAAGCCTGCTGCTCGGAGGATTGAAGAGCCGAACCGTCCTTGCATGCCGCCGCCCCCGCATTAAGCTTGGCCTGCTCATCGCCGATATTCAGAATATCCTTCGGTATATACCCGGCATTATACCATTCCCGCGCTTTAGCCAGGGAATCTTTAAAAGCCGGTGCATCCTGAATACGCATCAGCGTGACCGAATTGTCCTCATTGACCCGGACGGCTACGGCACCGTTAGTACCACCCAGGTAATCTTCGGGGCCGAAGGCGGGCATGATTACATATGCTGCAGAAGCTGAACACAGCGGTATCAAGGTAGGTTCCTTTTCTTTTATTGTCTTAAAATATAAATCCATATTTTGAATGTTATCCAATTTAGGCAGGTTGTACTTTACTCTCAAGTCCTCCCTGTATGAAAAACTGTGGTATACGTTAACCAATGGAGAATTACCGGTACTGGGAATTCCCATAAGCTTCCCGTCGATCTTCATGGTATCGAACAGCTCGGGCTTGATGTTGTCATAGATAGACTTCCCATATTTAGCCATCAGATCGTCAAGCGGCGCAACGATTTTCTTAGCCACATTGACAGATAAATCCGATGAACCGCCCCAAAACCAATCGATCTCTTCACCGGCAGCAATGGCCATCTGTATTTTGTTACCATACTGATCCCATGGTGCCCAAGTCAGTGACAGATTGACTCCGATGTCCTTGCCGAGCTTCTCATTAAGCACTGTAAACACATCGGAAAGGCCCTTTGGTTCATCGCCGGGGAAGATGCTTTTAATTGTAACGATTTCCTTGGGTGTCTCCGTCGACGCCTGAGTCGCCACTGCTTGCGATGACTCCGTCCGTGTTGATTCCTGCTGCTGTACATTCTGTCCACAGCCTGCCATTGCTGTCAGCAACATAATACCTGCGATTATTGCTGCAATTAGCTTGAAGATTTTGGTTGACATAATTTACCCCCTCTAATATTATAGTATACTTGCTAACCGGTTGTAAACCGATATAAGCCTGTTTGATGCCTGGATATCTCCAGTGGAGCCGTAATTTCGTCCATGCCGGCCCATATCACGTTCAGCCTTTCACTGCGCCGATGATGATTCCTTTAACAAAATATCTTTGTAAAAACGGGTAAACGAAGATAATAGGGCCAATAGTCACAATCGTTGTCGCCATTCTAACGCTTTCAGCCGGAAGGATCACATTCTGGGTCTGATTGGCGCCGTTTGCCAGATTGGAGCCTGAAGCAAGAAAATTCAGGTTCGAAATAATTCTATACAAACTATACTGGAGAGGAACAAGCTCCTTTTTATCTATGAAAAACAGCGCATTATAGAAGTCATTCCAGTATGCCAGCATGTAAAACAACGAAATCGTTGCGATAATAGGCGCCGATACAGGAAAAATGATCCGTACCAAAACACGGAATTCACCCGCTCCGTCAATCACCGCCGATTCTCTGAGGGATTCGGGAATACCTTTGAAATAAGTCCTCATGAGCATTACATAAAATGGATTCACGAGCATGGGAAGTATCAACGCCCATATGCTGTTTTTCATATGCAGGTATTTTACGCAAAGGATATACCACGGAACCATCCCACCATTAAAAAGCATTGTAAAATAGACAAAGAAGGAAATATGATTTCTCAATCTCAACGATTTGATTGAAATAACATAGGAGAGTGCGGCGGTGGTTACAAGGCTCAGCAGGGTTCCAGCCAAAGTAATGAACAAGGTGACCTTATATCCTGTAACAATGTTACTGCTGTCCCGAAACAGTATATATCTGTATCCTTCCAGTGAAAACGCTTTGGGAATGAGGCTGATTCCATTTACAATCAATTCCTTCTCATCGGTAAAAGAGCCTGCAAGGATTATAAGAAAAGGAATGAGGGTAAATAAGGACAATATACAAAACCAAGTGTAGTTTATAATGTCGAAAGAACTGATCTTTTTCTGTGATATCAACTTTACCCCTCCTAAAAAAGTGCATAATCTTTTTCAATCTTTTTTACTATTTTATTGGCAACAAAGATAGTAATGAACCCCATAACGGACTGGAGGACTCCAGCTGCGCTTCCCATGCCTATATTCCCTCCAGCTTGTCCGCCCGTACCCTGGAAGGATCTGTAGACATATGTGTCTATGATGTCTGTTGTCGAAAAAACCAATACATTACTTTTTACCATGTTCAGAACCATGCCAAAATCACCGTAAAAGATTCTGCCCACAGCTAGCAGCACCATGATTATGATGGTGGGGAGAATTGAAGGGATGGTTATATACTTTATAACCTGCCATTTATTGCATCCGTCTATTTGAGCAGATTCATATATCTGTTGGTCTATACCTACAATGGCTGATAGATAAATAATGCTTCCATATCCTACCCATTTCCAGATATAAGTAAATGTGAGAATCAACGGCCAGTATTGCGGGCTTGAGTACCATTCCACCGAATCAAGTCCGATAGCATTCCTGAGCGTATTGAGAAACCCTGTCTCCGTTCCGAACAGATAATATCCAATGACACCGACAATTACCCATGATATGAAATACGGCAGCAGCAACAAGCTCTGGTTTATCCTTTTAAAAAGCGTAGACTTTACTTCATTTAGCAGAAGTGAAATGCCGACCTGGGAAAGTGTACCGAAAACGATGAAAAGCGTATTTAAAAACAATGTATTGAAAGTAATCCTAAACAAGTCGTTGGATTGGACTATAAATTCAAAATTTTTAAGTCCGATAAATTTACTGCCGAATATTCCATCCATTACATTATAATCCTTGAAGGCTATGATGATGCCTACCATCGGCAAATAGGCAAATATAAGGAAGTAAATTATCCCGGGCAATCCTATTAAGTATAGTGATTTGTTTTTCAACAAATCATAGACCAAGCTGTCTTTTTTGAATGAAATAAACTTATTTTTTTTAAGAACTGTCTGCACTTTATTATTCACATCCTAATTCAATTTTAAGGTAATATGTTTTAAGGCCATCCGGATAGCCTGCTTCCTGACGTTAGTTTACTTTGCCGGACTATTAAAGTAAATTAAAAAAAGACCAGAATCATTTAAATAAATGCATATTACTCCTTATACAAAATATTATTTGCAACATATTTAGGCATTACAAACCTGGCAGTCATCAATGGGTCAACGATCTGGCATATCTGCGCATTTCCAACGGCGCTCATCAGCATTACCACCTCTGATAATGGAAGGCAGAGCCTGTCTGCAAGAAGTCCTGCCATATCCAATGCAGCCTGCTTTACCGCATCTTCCAACCTCTTTGCCGAAGCTATGGTGGTAAAATAATCTGTGTTTTCCAGAACAGGGTTTTTCAAGGATACCCCTTTTAAAACCTCAAGTTTGACTCTTGCATTCCCGGATACCTCTACTCCGGTCACGCCTATTTCACCGTCCCCCATCGCCGCGTGCAGGTCTCCGATGGCAAAGAGAGCGCCTTCTACAAACACCGGAAAGTAAAGGATTGCTCCGGCCGTAACCATTTGATTATCCATATTCCCCCCATGCGGCCCCGGCGTCCCGCAGCCAATCGCTTTAGCTTCGGGCGCCACACCTATAACACCTATCATCGGCGTTACAGGTAAAGAAATTTCAGAATTGAACTGGACAAATCCATCCTGAATAGGCATGAGCTTGAATTTTAAACCGTCCAGCATATCCCCCAGTACTCCCATTCCTTTTCCGACACTCATGATGCCCCTGTCTGAAATTCTGATTCTTTCTACAGTCACCTTAAGTACATCTCCAGGTACTGCTCCTTCGATATAAACCGGTCCCGTTGCAGGGTTTATGCGTTCCCAGTCCAATGCTTCAAGTCTGTCGTCCACGCTTTGAAGCTGATTTGCAAAGCAGTCCAGCGTCTCCATTTCAACAGATGCACCGGACTGCACAACCAATGCCGGAGCATTGTCTTTTGAAAAAGCAAATATGTGTTTGCCCGAAATCTTATGATCCATATATATACCTCATTTCCTATAGCTCTGCGATTACTTCTACCGTTTTTTTGCCCTTGAAATAGTCTACAGGCACCTTATGCCCGTCAATAATGGCTCTGTCTACAATTAATTTTTCAATTCTGCCAGTTTTTCCAGCCTTATTTTTTATTGATATTTTAAAGTGCGTCCCTCTGAATATCCGTTCAACCTCCACATTATCCCATTCTGCAGGAATGCAGGGATCTATGATAAGTCCATCGTAATCAGGTCTTATTCCGGCAATATACTGAGAGACTGCGAAGAACATCCATGAGACAGTCCCTGTAAGCCATGAATTGTTTGCAATTCCGGGATTCGCATGCTGAATGCTGTTCATGCTCTGACAATAAACATACGGCTCTACCATGCAGAGCTCGGCTATGTCATTTCTCTTCGGCGGGAGAATGTTTTTATAGTATTCAAATGCATACTCGTTTCTTCGCATCATTGTTTCGGCAATAATAGCCCAAGTGTTTGTGTGATTGAAGATTCCGCCGTTTTCACCCCAGCCTGCCGGATTCCAGAAATACAGCTTTTGCTCCGGATCGAACCTGCTGGTTGCCGGATAATTTGCCATTACGCCAGAATCGGTATTCAGGTATTCTCTCACAGAATCAAGTGCGGCAGCAGCCTGCTCCTTTGAAGGTAGTCCGCTTAGAACCGCCCATGACTGAGGATTCAGGAAAATCTTATTATATTCGTCTTCCGATGAACCATACTTCTCGCCCTTGCTGTTGAATGCCCGGATAAACCACTTGCCGTCCCAAATGCCGTCCATCTTCGACTTGCAATAGTCATATATCCCATTCGCCCATTTCAGGTTATCCTCAAAACCGTATTGCTTATAAAGCAGAATCAATTCTTTCACTGCGTGTCCCAACTGAAAAAAAACAAAAACGCTTTCAGCGCCCCCGTCTTTATTCATGGAAATAATGGTGTCGTTCCAGTCGCCCTTAAGCATTAATGGCATTCCATGGCTTCCCAGATGATCCATGGTAAACTTTATCCCATTCTCCAGGTGCTCAAGGACAGTCCCTTCTCCTCCATCGTAAAATGGGACCAGCTCATTAAGGAATTGAACATCCCCGGTTTCCCTTATATATGTACAAACTGAAAAAGCCGACCAAAGGTGATCATCAGATCTTCCGCCCCCATGAGCCTTTTTTGTCGCCGGGTAGTAGACGGACATGACGTCTCCGCGTTTATACTGGATACTGAGGAGTTCAATGATCCTTGCTTTTGCTTTATCAGGAATAGCGTGCATTACGCCAAGGACGTCCTGCATGCTGTCCCTGAATCCGATTCCGCGGTCAACCCCCCTCTCATAGAACGAAATAAATCTGGACCAGTCGAAGGTTGTTTTGCATTGGTACTGGTTCCACGTATTGAGCATTAGATTGATGTCCCTGTCAGGTACATTGAATTTCATTCCTGACATGAATTCCGCCCACGATTGCTTTAGCTCCAGGAAATCGTTTTCTATCGCATCCATATTAAGAGCCTTTTTACCTTTGATACCGGCAGTTTCCTTGCATTCGGAGACTCCCAGGACAAAGACGGCCGTCTTTTCTTCACCGCCGGACAGCTTCAACGGACAGCAAAGACCCCCACAGGCATTGTCGGAGACAATGCCTGTGTTTGAACATTCTCCCCTTTCAACAGCAATGGGATTGCTTTCCGATCTGTAATTCCCCAGATACCGATCCCTGCTGCAATCATACCCCTCGATATCAAGGCTTGTTCCGAAATATGAAAACAGAGGTTCTCCCTCGACCATCGGATCAAAAACAATGAAATCATCCATGAACTGTGCGTCAAAGAGCTTCCGGGGCCAGTCACAGATTGTATCCCTTAAGGCTTCGTGCCAGCTGAACTCAATATAGGTAAATATCTTCAGGTTACGTTCTTCCATTGAATTATTCTTTATTTTCACAACCCAGAGCTCATAATCTTTTCCCACAGGGATAAAATACGTTGTCTCCACATTAATGCCCGAGTAGGCTCCTTTGATTTTCGTATATCCCATCCCGTGGCGACATTCATATGCATCAAGGGATTTCATCACCGGCTGCCAGGACGGAGACCAGTATTCACCCGAATCCATGTCCCGCAAATAAATATATTTCCCCGGTCTGTCAACCGGTATATTGTTGAATCTATATCTGGTCACACGCCTGTAATTTGCATCTTTGTGAAAGCTCATCCCACCGGCGCAATTCGAAATTATCGCACTATATCCGCCGCTGCCCAGATAATTTATCCATGGCGTCGGCGTATCCGGCCTTGTGATGACATATTCCCTTGCGGCGCTGTCAAAATACCCATAATTCATATCTCCCTGCCCCCTGTTTCTTGAATATCCTATGTTAATTTCATTTATTTTTAAGATAAAATGTGTGGATTTCAAATTGACATGTGTTAAATGTGATGCTGCTTAATCCATCCTCGTGGCTTACTGCGATCCGCTCTCTTTGTCTTTCCATCAAATCGCATTTCCATACGGAATCCAGATTCAAATCAAAGGTGATTTTCGCCTCTCTTTCTTTGCCTTCCATTTCAATCAGCCGCAGAACAACTCCTTTTCCGTCCTCGGAAGCCTTGAACGATAAAATTGCAAAGCCTTTCAACTCTCTTGCCAGTATATCTACCGCAGTGGGCAAACCTCCCTGTTTTTCCGAAGCATCGGCATATGCGCAAACCTGTTTCATAAAAGCTTCCTCCGCAAGCCTGCCGATCCTGCCGATATTACGGCCGCCTTCATGCGGAATGAATCTGTACCTGAAGCGTAAATTTCCTCCGATCCATTGCGGGAAATTTGTCCCCCAGGTATTATTAAAGGCCTGGAACCAAACCAAAGGTCCCTTGATTTTAAAATCTCTGTCGTATTTCAGAACACCTGGTTCATTAAAGGAAAACAGCGGCATGTCTATCGCAATAACCGCCATGCCATGTTCTTCATTACTGACGTCCATCCATTTTCCCATGCAATGCAGGTCTTTATTACAGCCGGGAAGGATATCCGTTTCCGGGTCGATAACCGCACCAAGCTTGTTTATACTGTATTGCGGGTTATCAACCGCCAGCGGAAAAACAAAATGTCCCGATTCGATCATCGGTGTTTCGCTCTTCCCGGTAAGTTCGTAACTTATGTCAACATATTCCCTATCTTCATAAGCGATTATGCTAGTTTTAAATTCGGCGGCATTTCCATATTTCAAATGGCTTTCATCTGTAATTCCGGTAGTTATGGTAATTTTGCCCCAGTTATAGCCATTTTCGCACAGAATGTCAAACCTGTCCGGGACAAAGCGGAGATGCGGCTGATCTTTCGGATATCCTGCCTTTCCCATGTCGTTTACCGCCCAATCGCGCAGTACGGCACAATAGTCGGCAAGATACCCGTTAAGCTCCCTGCTGCCATAAATGTCATAGACGTACTGCCCAAAGCCATGGCCGGAACTACTGTCCACCCATTCCTTCCCATTGGCCTTCTGATAGAATTTCCTGATACATCCCGACACTTTGTCGATTTCTATTCTGAAATACCGGTTTTCCAAAATGCCATCCGTATTTTCCAGCCGGGCTGTTTCCTGCTTCCTCTCCGGCAAATTGCAGCCACTGGTGCCATCCAGGATTTTAAAGGTTTTATAGCCCAATGAAGCCGTTCTGACATCAGCGGTCCTTTTACCCTCATGGTTCAAATATATCGGGATCTTTGTATCTGTTGATATGTCCAGAAGATATCGCGTATCAAGGGGCAAAACATCTTCCAGCACAACAGATAATTCCGCCTTCCATCCCAGATTGCCGCAAATAATCAATTTATCGCCCTCAACAGCGACAGAGCCGGCTAAAGAAGCCACAACATCCTCCATCAAAACCTTCACCTGCTTTTCAGCATGATTAAGGTACTCCAGCTGCTCCTGCCATGATTCCTGAAGCTTCAGATATCCCGGATCGTTTTTTCTCAAAGAATCAAATATCTCTTTGTTATAAAAACCGTTTTCCCAGAATTTAAAGCCGTTCCACGAAGAACCCCAATGTCTTTCCGGGAGGATTGTCGCTTTTGTATCCATCGACCAGGTATGCTCGCCAAACAAAAGAAGCTTTTCATAGCATCCGGCCATACTATTATGAATTTCCGTCTCTTTCTCTTTATCCATTGCCTTGCTCAGTCCGGCAATGTTATATATAACCGCCATGCTCTCTATCACAGGCAATACCGATTCAAGCCTTCTAAGCCTCGAAACACCTCCGGGCGCCGAGCCTACGCCCCTGATCCAGGTATCGGCCATATCGCCTTTTACAATAGGGATATCACAACCACTTTCCAGCATTGCCGTCCCGAAGTCCTCCAGTGAACCGATAACTACTTCCACATCCGGCAGTTCCCTATTCACCCTTGCAAACATTTCTTCCAGGAAGCCGGCATTCTGCACACCCTGGTTGTCTGCTGTCTGAAGCATGGCAAGCCAGTAAGGATAGTCCCAGTCATCAGGTGGCACCAACTCAGTGCCATAATCTTTTGAGTAATATGTCAGGACCCGGCTTCCATCCGGCCCTTCCCAGAAAAACAACCTTGGCACGTCAGGCGTTGCGGCGCAGATATTACTTCCAAGGTGAATGAATTTTATTCCCGCTTTCACAAGGATGGACGGAAGCATCCAGGTATGTCCCGGAACATCGGTCATCTTGGCGTCCGATGTCCATCGGCCGTATTTTTCAGAAAGCTCTCCTGCAATATAAAGTCCTCGTATAAACTCCTCAAGTCCACAGGATTCGGTATGAGTGGTAAAGGGCAGACCATGCCATATCAGCTGACCTTCTCTTACAAGCTTCTCCGCCCTTTCCTTCAATTCCGGTTCGCGGATTTTTTCCATAGCCTTCTTTAGCGGCCAGGAAGGGACCGTCCAAATATACTTTTTCCCCTCCGGATAATTTGAAGTAGCTTCACAAACTTCGACGGCGTCCCTGATCATACTGCCGCCGTACCATTCAAGAAGTTCTCCGGCAAGATTCGTGTATCCTATGTCAAAATGCGTTTTAAAAACTATAAATACCTTCTTTATATTAATGGCAATCATCATTCCTTCCTTCAAAATCACCGATATGTTCCATTTTTACTTATGCTTCCTCTGTACTGTCTCGAATATTTTCCAGCTGAACACCTGAATTTTAAATCAGCCCGGATCGGGAGGGGAGGGTTTTGCCCCTGCCCCCTCCTGAATTCCCCCGGCTGTCCCATAAAAACCAGCTATGCAACAGATAGGACTTTATCTGGCAAGCAGGTTATACAGCAACTGTGCTGCCTGAGCCCTTGTTGAGATAACTTCGGGCATCAGATTTCTGCCGTCGCCTGAAATAATTCCACTTTCTGCAAACAATTGCATGGCATCCATGGCATAATCCGATACGGCTCCCGCATCATTAAAGTTCTTAAAACTCTTGTTTCCTTTGTTTTCCGGCAGTTCACCCAATTTGTCCAATGCACGGTATAGAATGACAAACATGTCCTGCCGGCTAATGGCAGCTTCAGGCGCATATTTGTTTTTACCTGCTCCCAATACCAGTCCAAGGCGTTTTGCCGTCCCCAGATATCCGGTATAATACTTGTCGCCTGCATCGGTAAAATTGTCCGATGTCGTTGCATCACGCTCAATACCATAGGAGTTCATGAGCATGATAAGGAAATCCGCCCGGGTTACGTGATCTACAGGTTTGAAGCTACTGCCGCCCACACCATTTACAATGCCTCTTGCCGCTATAAATTCAACCGCCTCATTATACCAGGCGTTTATTGCGACGTCGCTGAAGCGCACTTCGTTATAACCTACCGCATATTTGGAGAAATGAGTCGTTGTAAATTTAACATTACCTGTTGAACCATCATATTTACCCCTGACGGTTTTTAGTTTTCCCGTGCTGTCAATGTAGTAGATAACGATAGAGTTTTCTTTTTCTCCCGCTTTGAGTGTATACGGGATTACAATTTCCGCCTGACCTCCATGAAAGTCAGAAATCAGGGTTCCTCCTGCATGAATGGAAAAGTCGTAGACCGGCCTGTCACCGACCTTTTCTTGCGCCATCAAGTTCAAAGCAGCCTTCTCAACCTTTTTTACACGAATGCTTACTGCTTCTTCTGCCGATGATGAATTACAAATGGCAGCAGCCACTTTCCTGTCAAAAGTAATGGTCCAGATTCCGGCATCAATCCTTAGATCCATTTTTGAATCATCTGCCATTTGCCTGAAGACACCATTGGGGATTTCAATTCCAACCGACCTGGCACTTTCCGGAACTTCTATTTTAATTTCAACCACTGCTTTTTCTCCAATGAATTCAGCCTCCTTTGCCTTGCTTATCAAAGCTGCAATTGTATCCGCTTTTACACTGGCAGTGGCAATACCGGTTACTGCATCAGTTACGGAAGCTACAGAAGAGGACACTATTGTGATTATGCCGTCTTTCACAATAGAAGGCTCATGTGTCGGTGTCGGTGTCGGTGTCGGTGTTGACGTCGGCGTTGACGTCGGCGTTGACGTCGGCGTTGACGTTGGCGTTGACGTTGGCGTCGGCGTCGGCGTTTCTTCACCGTCTTCAACAGGTGCACTTGTAAAGCTTTTCTCCGAATAGCCGGAATCACCGTGCAGTTCACACACCTTAACGGTATAGGAAACGCCGCTGGTCAATTTCCCCGTTTTTACGATTTTTTCGAAATAACCGTTCAATACAGTCGCATTGTCAACAGCCACCTGATTCCCGGTACTATTAAGTATGACGATCAAGACATCAGCACAGGTTGCATTTCCGGTAACTGTGATTGCCGTTTCTCCCTGATGGCTGATGTTCACCGAAGTTACCTTCGGTGAAACAGCCAGCACATTCGTACTACATAGGGAAAGAGTAAAAACGATAATGGCAGCAATGCTTATAATCCTTTTTCTATTCATCGTATTTCTCCTTTTCCTATAGTCCGACAGAAATAACATTTGCCTTAACACCGGTAAACGGTTCATTCCAGTTGGGTACACCATTGACAAGATATATCCTGATCGTATCGAATGATCCTGAAGTAACTGCAATTTCTGTTGCAAAGCCGTCCCCGTTATCGGTTGCGGCATCAATCATCCAGCATGCCTGGCTGCCGTCCGGCCGCTCGCCCACTACCAGAAGCCTTGCGTCTGTCAACGCTGCAGCATACCCTTTCTGTACGGTTACCGTGAACTTTTTGAAAGCCCCGTATGTCATAACATCAGAATCCGTTAGGGTATATTTGTCTGAAACGGCAATGACCGTCAGCCTGAAGCTTTGCGTCGCGATGGGGGCAATACCGTTGCTTGCGGTGACAGTGAAGTTATACACATTTGCCGCAACCGTTCCGGCAATGGTGATCAGGCCTGTCGTGCCGTCTATGCTCACACCTGTCGGCGCACCGGTCAGCGAATAAATAATGGGTGCCGTGCCTGTGGCAATGACCTGGAATGTGCCTCCCACACCACTTATGATGCTTGCGCTGCCCTCCGAGGCGATCTGCGGTGCGGCAGGCACGGGAGTGTCGGTGATTCTGGCGGCGTCAAACTTTGCGCCGGCGCTTGCCAATTCAGCAAATGCATCCGCTATGGCAGGATCAACGGAATCACTGTCGTTCATTACTGATATCGCGATGTCAACAGCCGCCTTATAAAGCTTTTTTGATCCCACTGCGTACTGTCCCAATTCCGTTCCTTCCACTGCGGCGTTATGCTTGGCGTTAGCCGCGCTTACAGCATTCTGAAGCTCCGTTAAATCAGGCTGGAATATCAGACCGAAATCGTCAAAATAAATTGCCCCGGGGCCTGGATTTGCAGGAACCCCGTTCGCTTCCTGTGTTTCCGGATAAATATAAATATTTTTAATATCCGTCAAATCGTCTTGTGAGATGCTCACATTGCCGGTGCAAAGAGTATAGGCGGTACCGTTGATTGCTGTCCCTGATGCGGAAAACAGCATATCCTTATCTCCTTTATTCGTATACTGAAGCTTTATTCCCAGCTTCAGATATCCTGTCGTACCCGCCGCAGCGCGTGCCCAGACAGAAAGTTTGTAGTTACCCGTCCCAAAACTCTTTACCATTTCGGTGATGTCCTGGACCGGACCGCACCATGCATGGGTTCTGCCCACACTGGCAAGTGATTTGCTCCCTGTATGGACAGTGTCGGAGTTGGATTGAAGCTCGCCTGTCCAAGCGGTGCCGGCTTCATTCCAGCCAGAAGTACCGTCCTCAAATCCAGGGTTTTTCAAAAGATCAAGGGCGACAAAGCTTGCATCGTCCACAATGACATCACCGGGAGACCCGAGTTCGATACAGGAGAACCGCACCTCCTGCAATTCCCCTGTCCATGTAATGTTAATAATGCCGGAGAGCTTTGTAAACCCGTCCCCGGTGATTACCGCATCCGTGGTTTCCAGGAAGGTCGTTGCAGCACCGTCGCATTTGACGCGGACAAGTACACGTGAATATGTCCTGTCGCCGCTTAGGGATTTTACATAAGCCTGTACATAGTATCGCCCCGGGCCGTTTGCCTTTACCTCGTCTGTCACATACTGAGAGGCTGTATACGACGCACCGTTCCCGACTAAAGCCGCACTTTCGCCCCGGTTGACATTTACATTGCCCGTGGTCGTACCAAGAGTTCCTGTCCCGTCTGAAAGGTTGACCCAACCGGCAAGACCGTTTTCAAAGCCGGGGTTTTCCAACAGTTCCACACCTTTGGTGACCATGGGCAATAGAACAATCTTGACCTTCCAGTCGTAACCACCTGTGTTCACGATTCCGTCCACAAGTACCGGCACTCCAGTAAATGTATAAGTTCCAGGTATCTGAGCATCGTACGAGGCATCGGCGCTCCAGTTGACGGACAAACTAACATTTCTTCCATCCTCCAGTGTAACGCCGGCAGTTTGGGGAAGCTTCCCGACAGCCTGCGACGCTGTTGTTCCGAACGAAACATTAATTGACGGGACTGAAACGAGCTCAGCAATTTCGAGATTTGCTTTAACTGTGATCCTGCAGCTTGCGGTAATAAGATTCTTGTTGGATACCCCTGCTACGTTCTGGATTTTTCCGGTCACAGTGTATTCACCGGCCTGATCATTGTTGTATGTACCTTCCCAGCTCACCGGGAGCCGCATGGTCGTACTGTCGGAAAGTGTCACGTTCAGTGTCGAAGGTAGTCCAACATCAGCCTGAGCGGTTCCTGCTTTTACCGTTTTGGCAGCGACCGGTTCCACCGAGGTAATTTGTCTGCATTTAACAAGTGTACACTCGTCAAGGTATATATTAGGCGTTGCAGCGCCATCGTTCTGGATATAGATCATAGCCTTTGTAAGCGTGCCTTCCCATTCCAAAGGAAGAATATTGGATATTTCAGCATACCCATCCGGCGTGATCTGTACGGGCCTGGCAATATAATGTGCCGGCTTTGGGTCGGGATAATAGCTGGTGCTCAAGCGGCGGTCTACAGTACTGCCGTTGTTGTATACAAGCTGGATTACCAGCGAGACATTTATAGGGACTTCTCCTGTCCCCAGCTTGGCAAATACTTTGACATAATAGTCACCGGGTCCGTTTTCGCTGAGGATCCGTGTCAAATCATAATTCAAGCCATTATATGACTGCCTGCGGCCAGTAAGGTATACACTCCTGCCACGGTAGGCATCCGAGCCTGTAATAATATCCGCAGCCGCACCGTCCAAAGTCCATGGCGATACGTCCGTATTACTGACTTCGAAGCCCGGATTTGTGAGCAGGTTATCTCCGCCATCCTTGTAGGATACCGCACCAATACTGGGAGAGTAGAGGTCGAACTCCTTCCCGTAGAAATCGGTATAGCCCGCATCCATCAGGCTGGAGATCGGGAGTCCCGTATACCGGTACGGAGAGTCCTCCGCCAGTGAAAAATCTCCATTCGTAAAACTGTTGTTTGAAGCACTTATGAACTTCGGGTCAGCGTAAATATTGTCCTTACAGTCAGGGTGACTGCCTAGATTGCTGGCTGACGCCGCCGTATAGTCGGTTCCTTCCAATCGCATGCTGTTCGGATCGTCCGGCGTGTTATTCCAGAAACCATTGTTCTTGATGATCTGCTGAGCCGAATTGGTCTCTATCAAGAACCCCGCCTCGCCGGCCTTCCAACCCACGTCCAGATTATTGACAATCCGGTTTGTACCTATGGAGGTTCCGCTGCCGTTCATCCGAACGGCATTCACAGTGTTATAGAAGGTGTTGTTGGCAATGATGTTGTTTTTTGCCTCATATACATAGCCGTTGTAACTGAAAGTCAGCATATCGATCCCATAAGGCTGCACGGTGGACGAAACTGTAGTCGGTTCGGTAAAATTGAAAATATTGCTGTAGATCAGATTGTTTTCGCCAAAGACATGGGAGGAATTTGTCATGCCCAGCGCAAGGTTCCGCCTGGCAATATTATTTGTACATTTGCCTGGAAATCCCTTGAACTCGAAAGCGCGAAGATATGGGGAGTCTGCCCTCCTGATGATATTGTCCTCAAAAACACAGTTGTGTATGCCAGGGTAATTGTTGTCCAGCAGCTCTCCATTGATACCTGTATGCCCGAAGCTGACAACCTCCGTTCTCCGCACAACAGCACTGTCGATGGCATTTCTCAGGCAAATACCATCCGCAGTCAGCTCGCTTCCTCCGGTCTGTGCGTTGAAGGCACTGCTCCAAACCCTGTCCAGATGACAATCGGTAATCAGTATATCCTTATTGGTCGCAGTATTGCTGGAGCCATTTGTAAATTGCATCGCATATTTATTAACCTGTCTTATGTCTACATTGTCTAAGGTGACACCCTTTGTGGGCGCATAACCCATAATCAGCGTCCACCACCCCCTGCCCTTGAAGGTAATGCTTTCTAAAGTGATATACTCACTATCGCTGAAGGTAATCATCTCACTGTCCGCTTCCACGGTAAGTTCAACCAACGTTGGAGCGGTCACACTCTTCACATACAGCATGGTTCCATTCCAGAAATACTGGTCCGTGCCAAGGGCCGTTGCGCTGCTTCCCTTAGACCACAGCCTACCGTCGGCATACAGCCTTTCAGACGATGAATTCGGGGATCCATTGTAAGGTGTGCTCCAGATTCCGCTGCCCGAGCCGGTCTCAGTCCAGACTGACGCCCGGAAAGCTTTCATGGCGGCAAATACGGGCTGATTACCGTCGCCATACGCACCGAATGTGATGGGTGCTGATGCCGTGCCTTTGACCCCGGTGAAATCCAGCCGCAGGTTTGGATCGTACCACTCGTCGCCACGTTTCAGCAAAACGGTGTCTCCAGGTTTGAGTGTTTTGATAAAGGCGGTGTCGATGGTTTTTCTGGGGGCCGACTCACTTGAGCCATCGTTTGCGTCATTTCCGGAGGTGGAGAAATAGTAGGTATCACCCGGCATCTGGCCTTCGGCTCTGACAGTGATGCAGGCAGTAGGAGCGAGTTCTGCTTTGTTCGTTATAAGCGTGCCATCAAGGTTAAATGCGCCTGTTATGGTATATGTACCCGGCATTTCCTTATCATATGAGCCCTGAACCCAGTTCACGGGCAGAGACGTCATCGTTCCGTCTTCCAGTGTGACTTGAACCTCTGCCGGAAGTCCAAGATTCCCGAACTCTGTTCCCTTGGATACTGAAATGGAGGTGACTGCATCGAAAGAGACAATGTTTTGTTGAGGGAGAACGACGTTGAGGGGAATCAATTCGGCATTGTCGAGATAAATACCCTGCTTTGGATAATTACCGGCACCGTTTTGGTCCAGCAGAACGATGTTAAATGCCATTTTAGTGATCTTGGACACATCCCCCAAGTCCTTTATCAAGATTCGGTTTGATGCCTGCGCATAGCCCGTATTGTTCAGAGCTATGTTTATGGAAGCTTTATCCTTAGCCGCTTGGTCAGGATAAGCCCAATCCGGCATCCATGAAGTCTGGAAGTGAGTGGAGCCGTTCACTCCCGGTTGTATTTCGAGTTGCACCGACAAGCCGCTGTCAGGATGCGAAGCCGTATCGGCAATGAGACGTGCCCATGCGCCGAAGTAATATTCACCGGCGCCGTTTCTGAGCAGTTCCTCTTTGACATCCTGTCCCGCGAGATCCCATCTCTGACTGTAGTCTGTCACGGAAAGCGCACTGCTGCCGCTTTTTACAAAGCTGCCACTCACCATTCTCGTGGCTCCGCCTACATTATAGCTCCAATTTGTCGCGCCATCTTCAAACCCGGGGTTCTTCAGAAGGTTTTCCGGATCACGGATCATAATCTTCTGTGTTGCCGTAATGCCCTCCGGGTTTATAACGTCATGCCCAGCCAGTTCCAGTGTCCCAGTCAGCTCATAGATACCGTTTTTGTCAAGGTCGAGGGGAGCGGTATCCCATGTCACGCCCAGATCAAGAGGCTTTCCTCCGGCGGTTGTCACAGCAACAGTTTCAGGCAGGCGCAAATCACTTGCGCCGAACACCGTAGTATAGCCCCTTGCGATGGCTCTGTCGGCCGGGTTTTCAACAGCCGCCACCGTATCGTAAGGCTCGGCG